>Ga0154755_144_pt1 | contig 2009 bp, 4 predicted proteins | sample Rifle2008BG16ft_FD_105763 | JGI IMG/M metagenome (GOLD analysis project Ga0154755, IMG submission 105763) | Candidatus Amesbacteria bacterium RBG_16_48_31 | reverse complement strand
GGGTGGAGCTGGGTTGGTCGGGTGTGGAGGTAGGAGGGAGCTGAGTTGGAGAAGGTTGAACAGGTGTGGAGCTGGGTGGAATGGGAGTGGAAGTGGGGGGAACCGGTGTCGAGGTGGGGGAGGGTGCGGCAGTACAGAAATTAGCTACGTAATTGGGATCGAGATATTGGATATAATTACCCAGATGGGTGGCCGGGACGATAGATGTGACATCCATGCCGCAGGGGTGGCCCTGATGGGGGAATTCGCGGGTGCCGCTTTCGTAGATTTTGCCGCTGAGGATATAGAGACAGCGGCTATCGGAGCTGATTTGGGCAGTGGTCAGGCAGGTTTGGGCGGCTGAAAAGTAGCGGACGGCTCTGATAACCAGGTAGTTGGCGGCAATGAAAGCAATGAGAAGATGCAGCCAAAATCTGGCCACAAACCGAATTACGCTTTTCCGGGTGGGTCGTCGAGTCATTGGCCGTAGTGGACAAACCAAATAACATAGTCAACACCGTCAACGGCGCCGGAGGTATTGAAGTCACCCATAGCAGGACCGACGGAACCAGTTTGGCCGTAGTGGGTGTTCCAAATTACATAGTCGACGCCGTTTACGCGTCCGTCATTGTTGGCATCGCCGGGGATAACGGATGGACTGGTGGGAGTCGGTGTCCGGATGGGCGTGGGGGTGCGGGTGGGAGTAGCGGTGGGAGATGGGGAAACAGAGCAGATATTTGCAACATAGTTGGGATCGAGATATTTGATGAAGTTTGTAAGGTGGTTACCCGGAATAATAGAGGAGACATCCATACCGCACGGGTGGTTGCGGTGGAGGTTGGTACGTGAACCTTTTTGGTAAACTTTGCTGTTTAGGATGTACAGACAGCGGGGGTCGGCATTAACCTGAGCAATCGTCATACAGGTTTGGGCGGCTATCCTGTATCTGGCTGCCCGGGTAAACAGGTAGTTGGCGGCTATAAAAGCCAGCAGAAGATATAAACCGAGGCGGGTCATGGGCGCAGGCCTTTGATAAAAATAACAATTGCCAGGAGGGTAGAGAGGATAAGAGCTGCGGTAACAAGTTTTTTGACCATGTGGGTATTAATCTAGCGAAAACTCCTCGGAATGGATATGGGAATTTCGGATACCGAGTTTGTTGAGTTGAAGACGAAGGCTGTGCATCATCGGCGGGGGTCCGCAGAGAAAAATTTCTTTGTCTGAAACGGGGCTGTTGGAAATTATTGTTTCGGCGGTAAAGCGACCCTGGTTTTTGGAGAAGTGGGGAAAGATCCTAAAACCGGATTTTTGACTTGCCAGTTTTTGCAGGACACCAAGATAAACGGCTTCACCGGGGTCTTTGATGACGTAGTAGAGGTCGACGGAGGCGGGGACGGTCAAACCTTCGGCCATGCTAATAAACGGGGTAATGCCGATGCCCCCGGCGATCCAGATCTGGGGATAAGGATAATTGGCGGAAATAAACCGGCCAAACGGACCTTCAACCAAAGCCTGACCCCCGATGGGAATATCCCGGAGCCGGTTTGTATAGTCACCTAATGACTTGACGGCTAGTATGAGCGGATTTCCGGAATTGGAGAGGATGGAAAACGGATGAGATTCGCCAAGATGTGGTGTAAGGAACTGGATAAACATGAATTGACCGGGGAGAAAGCGCAGAACCCGGTCGGGATTTTTGGGGATGAGCTCAAATTCTACGATATGGTTTTCCAACGAATTTACTTTTTGGACGGTATAACGAAGGCGGGGGACAAAAAATCTGCCAAAAACCGTACGGTAGAGATGGAGAAGAAGAGCTGTGACACTTAGAGTAATCAGATAATAGCGCAGGGGTAAATTGACGGAAGTATCACTGGTGACGAATAAACTGTGCAGGCCGCCGATGAAAAAAGTTAAACCTAAAAACTTGTGCGTTGCGCGCCAAAGATGATAGGGAAGTTCACGGTAAACAGTGAGAAGCAAAAGCGAGATAAGTAAAAGCTGGGCGGTTATACCTAAATTTATCGCCC
>Ga0154755_151_pt1 | contig 4617 bp, 9 predicted proteins | sample Rifle2008BG16ft_FD_105763 | JGI IMG/M metagenome (GOLD analysis project Ga0154755, IMG submission 105763) | Candidatus Amesbacteria bacterium RBG_16_48_31 | reverse complement strand
GTCAATCCCTGTGCTATTTCGGTTCTTCTTCTGACCATCGGTTTTCTTCTCAGTCTGGAAAAATCCCGCCGGGAAATATTATCTATTGCCGGCTTTTACATTTTAGGTATTTTCGTCACCTACATTCTTATTGGCTTAGGCACCCTCCAGGCTCTGACGTTTTTTGGTATTCCCCGGGTAATTTCCACCATTGGTGCTTTTATCCTGCTTGCAGCCGGCATTATCAATCTCCTCGGGATTTTAATTCCCCGATTTCCCATCCGTCTGGTTATCCCCCAATTTGGCAAACCCGGCATTGCCCGCCTTCTCCAGCGCGCAAGTCTTCCGTCAGCCGTAGCCTTGGGAGTTATGGTCGGTTTGTTCGAATTCCCCTGCACCGGCGGTCCTTACTTGCTTATTCTCAGCCTGCTCCACGATTCTGCCTCGTTCGTCAGCGGCGCTCTATATTTAATTTATTACAACTTGATATTTGTTTTACCCTTAGTCCTGATCCTGCTTATTTCACATAGTTCTTTTGTGTTGGACAAAATCAATTTCTGGCGCAAGACCTCCTCCCGCAACCTGGAAATCGGTAGCTCTTTGGCCATGATTATCCTGGCATTAATCATCCTGTTGCTCTAAAATACCAATTTATATGTCCGCCGATCCCGATTTCCAAAAGATACTTGCCAAAATTGACCGGCTCAAGTCAGCCAAAGATTTTGACCTTTCTCTTGAGGAAGACTTAAGTATAGCTGTCATGAATTTAATCAGCCTTGAGGAGCACTTCTTCTTTACTGCCCAAAAAACCGGTCAGCCCAGTTATCTCGATCTTCTCAAACAAACTCGTGAAATTAGAAAAACCCTTCTGGCGCGGATGATTGACCGCCACGAAGGCGAGACCTGGTGCATCAGCAAGCACTTGCTGGCCAGCTGCATGCGCATTATGGAAGTCGCTACCAAGCTCCAAACCGACGGCAAAAAAAAGGAGGCTGAAGATATGTTTTCCCAGGCTTACAAAGTCTATTCCCTTTTTTGGGCCGTCCGCCTCAAACTTATTGATCTTCACGGGGTCAAAAAAGTCACCGACCCCCGGCCCCAAGGCTCCTGGTCATACGAAGATATAGTCAACAAATTAGTAGATTGTTGTAAAGAGTAAATGAACAAACCCGTAATTATCGTCGTTTCTCTTGTTACTGCGGCCATCCTGGGTGGGGGAGTCATCCTGGCTACCCGGCCCTCGGCTCCGGCCTTCACCGGCTTGGACGAATTCGCCAAATGCCTTACGTCAAAAAGCATCGTCATGTACGGAGCCGCCTGGTGTCCCCACTGCCAACAGGAGAAAAAAGCTTTCGGGGACTCCTTCCAATATGTTACTTACGTGGAATGCCCCGCAAATCCCCAAGCTTGTCTGGACAAAAACGTCACCGGTTACCCTACTTGGATACTCGGTGATGGGACCCGCCTTTCGGGCCAGCAGGGAATCAAAAAACTTTCCGAAGCCTCAGGCTGCGCCCTTCCCTGATACCCTTTATCTTTTCAGCGTACAACCCGAGCAGTTAAGTTCAGCTTAACTAGACTATTTAAAGTCGATGCTTAGAGTTTTATCGTATTTAATGCCTGCGGAACTATCTTCTTTTTTTATTTCATCAAGATATATGACTTTATCGCCCTCTTTGACTTCAATGGTAACCGACACCCCACAACATCCTTGTTCATTCCACAAAACAAATCTCAGCTCATTAGAGCCTTTATTCAAACTGGTTGTTAAATCTATTTCTCCGGAATCACCGGGTTTGTGCCCGATTTCCTTCCAGTTAGGCTCAGTACCAAACATCCCCCATTTTGCCGTATATTGAGGTACATCATTGATATACAATGTGGCCTTGTCATCTACATTTGACATGGAAACGGTGTACGCAGATCCTGAGACAAGTGATTTGACCGGGGACATTGTTGGAGTTGGGGTTGGGGAGTGAAATACAATCGCGGGAGTAGGTATCCGGGTTGGTATTTTCGTTTCTGTGGCCAGTTTTTGGCTTTTTGCCGGTTTGTTATCGCTTTTATTTCCAAAAATTAACCCCCCTATAAATATAATAACTACGATACCACCCACAGCCAGCCAGCCTGAATAGCCTGCTTTTTCCTCTTTCTCTGCCGAATCTACCACACCTTGACACTTGGGACATCTGGTTGCTTCACTGCTGATCAACTCACGACAGTGCTGACAGCGTTTTCTCTCAGGAAGAAATGCCGCTATTAACAGTGTCAACGGACCGATAAATATTAAAATCAGCAAAAACCACCAGCCAACAAACAAAAATAGTCCCGTTGACAATGATTTCAAATAACCTTTGTGTGCAATTACATACATTGCGTACAGACCGGGAAGTGCCATTAGGAATATACCGGTTGCCGGATCGTCAATTGGTCTCAAAACGAAAGGAAAAGCTATGAGAGTTGCTATTGCCAGGAGAATAAGGTGACTTCGCTGCAACACAGGTAATCGTAGTATAACACTTAAACCCTTAACGAGCCGCGGAACGCCCTGGCGGCATAGTAAGATTCTGCGCCGTTGTGATACACAAAGACATTACCGTAACGAAAATCAGCAAAGATAGCACCGCCTAAATTTCTAATATCAGAGGGTGTTTTTATCCAGCTCGACGTTTTCGTATCGAAATTTCCAAAGTTTTGCAACTCTCGATATTGTTCTTCCGTTAAAAGCTCGATGCCCATGGCAGCTGCCATGTCAATAGCGTTATCTTTTGGCTTAAATGCTTTCCTTGCCTCTTGCCCTTCACGATCGTAACAAACATTTCTGCGGCCCGCGGGACTTTCCGCGCAACAATCAAAAAAAATGTATTCGCCTGTCTTTTTATCTAGACCCACAACATCCGGTTCACCACCGGTTCTTGCCATTTCTGAAAGTGACCACAGCTTTTCAGTATTAGCTTGGAGCTTGTCCTGTACTTTGGCCCAGTCGATACCTTTATGGCGGTTCATGTTTTTCTCAAAACGGTCTTTCAAGCTCTCCAGTAATTCTTCATATTGTTCTGGTGACAACTCCTTTTTAATGTAGCTCATACTCATATATTACGTTATATCTGTTTACAATTTCTATTTCTTCTTTTAAATAAATGTTATTACAAAATTTTTACTATACAAACAGTTTTGAAATTGTTATATTATGGAGCCAAATCATAAGGAAGGGGGTGAATAAAGATGAATAAAGCGATATTTATTTTAGAAATAATGTCTTTTCTGGCAATCGTTGCCTTACTGCCTAAATCAGTAATGGCCGAATGGCTAATACCAGCAAGGATATACTATTGTCAAAACCCTACTCCCAATTGTCCGCAGTCGAAATCTGGAAGCTTCACTCCGGCGTATGAGGGATATGTTGGCACATACCTCCAGACAGCTGACGGAAGATATCTGCAAAAAACAACGTTAGGGTGGACATATTGGGATTGCGAAACATCTCAGGGATTTATGTTGTACCCTGGATATAGAGCTTATGCCGGAAACGGCACAAACTGGTCTTTTGCCAGAGTACAATCAGGCTGTCCGCCCATAATTGCAGCTTCCGTGTGGGAATATGTAGAATATCCCGGATTTCCTTGATATGGCTACCGGGCTAGGATTCGTTCGCAAAGCGGGAAGCGTCAGCTTCCAGCTGGATAAACAGATCCAAAGTCTGTTGTCCTTAGCTACCGGGCTAGGATTCGAACCTAGATAAACAGATCCAAAGTCTGTTGTCCTACCATTAGACGACCCGGTAAAGAGCGTCTAATGGTTAGTGGAACACGCCCCATTAGACGACCCGGTAAAGAGCGTCTAATGGTTAGTGGAACACGCCCCATTAGACGACCCGGTATTAAGTGGGCCCGGAGCGAGTCGAACGCTCAACCGTCTCCTTAAGAGGGAGCTGCTCTGCCATTGAGCTACGAGCCCATTTACTTATAATTTTACTCCAGACAATATCATTTCGCTAAATACGTTACTTGATATCCCTACCAGAACATTTCAACTCCCTCTCTTATAATAAGAGTTTTTAAACCCAATAATTCGTTACCTTACAGGCCTATAAACGTCTGCGTGACCACTCGCAATAGATGTCCATCCACCGGTCGGATTCCGCATTACATAATATAAGATATCTGTAATCCGCACCTTCTCTGTTAAATAACGCGCCTTGGGTATGTTTCGTGAAATATCCGTGCGGAGGCGACCAATCCGTAGCTGAAACATTCTTACTTTCCCAAATCCAATAAAAGTTCGTTTTATATACACTCATCCCCCTGGAGGCGCTGGTTACTCTCACTTGTGGCTCTCCGGCTGAATTTTTCTTCCACTGCGCTGTAACTTTTAGCCAGTGATCAGCGACTTTAACATCATTGACTTTTATAATTAGTTTGTAGGTTTTGGTCTGTTGGGCGTACAAGGGGTTGATTTTATTTTCTTCTTCGACCAGTTGAACAGGTTCAGAGGAAATGTCCGCCGCCCGGACCTCACCCATTGAAAAAATAAAATACCCCGCTATGCCAACCAGACTCAAAACCCATAATAATCTTTTCATCTGTTATTCACCTCCCTTCCTGCACCGCTTACTTCTTCATGCATCTTTTTTCTCAA
>Ga0154755_125_pt1 | contig 5679 bp, 10 predicted proteins | sample Rifle2008BG16ft_FD_105763 | JGI IMG/M metagenome (GOLD analysis project Ga0154755, IMG submission 105763) | Candidatus Amesbacteria bacterium RBG_16_48_31 | reverse complement strand
CGATTGCTCCCATTTGACTCCGTAGATCTAATCCTTTAAGATCCGCCGTACATGGAAGATGAGGCTACTACCCCAGCACCTACCCCTTTGCGTACCTCAGACAAAAAAGTGGTCAATAAGGCCATTTACAGCCTGGTTGTCATCCTGCTTCTGGCTGGCATCGGCGGCGGCGTTTACTGGTTTACCCGCCCCAGCCCCGAGTCCACCCAGGTTCTGGGTACCGAATCAGTAATTACTCCCACCCCGGAACCCTCACCCACTCCGGAGCCTTCCGTTACTCCCACTCCTACGATCAAACCTACTCCCAAAGCCACATCCACTCCCAAACCCACCTCTGCGCCTTCCGCTACCCCGACTCCCACGGTCACTTCCCAAACCGTCTCCGTCACCTCCACCGCCTCGCTGGACGGATTTGAGTCCAGCAATGGTGGCGGTAACATCACTCTGGAAATCCGGGCTGGTCGTAATGTCAACCTGACCACCCGCGGCTTTATCAGCTTTTCTCTCCCCGCCGAAGTCACCGGAAAAACCATCGAAAACGCCTCTCTTCGACTGTACCAAAAACAAGTAATCGGCAATCCCTATGGAATAGGCGGCACCCTTCTGGTTGATCACATGGACTATGGATCCACTTTAGAAAACAGTGACTACAATTTAGCCGCCTATGATTCCAATTCCTCATCCTTCGGCGCTTCCAACCCGGCCTTGGAGTGGAAAGATGCCAATGTGACCGCGGCTCTTAAAGCTGACCTAACTTCCGGTCATTCCCGCTCCCAATACCGCCTCCGTTTTACTACCGAAACTCAAGGCGGAGATGTTACCGGCGACTTCGCCTATTTCTATTCTTCAAACTCCGGCTCCAACACCTACCCGCCTCAACTGGTCATCAAATATCACTAGTCCAGAACTATGAGTAATAAAAGCGAAGCTTATTTTGCCAGTATCAGATATCTACGGGCTAGCGTCAACTCATTCGGAACCGGCGTCGATTTTATATTGTCCGGAGTACCAGAAAGCCGGTATTATTTTGAAGCGTCAACAATGGCCTTTACAATTCATGAGGCTCTTATTTGCATGGCTGTAATATCTAACGAAGAAGGAGGCAAATTCGATCCCAATGAAGCCAAACAATTTAAACTCGGCACCCTCTAATCACATTAAGGTTCTCAAACCACTCATACATAATAACAATCTATATATCATACCGCTCACATAATATATCTCAAATCTTTACACACTACCCCTCTATCTTAAAAAAATGACTGAATTTTTGAAGAACAAGGAAAACCGAAAATGGCTCTATGTTGGCGTTGGCCTTGCTTTAATCTCAATTGCCGCAATATATTTCCTCGGCCAGTTAATTGACACCAGTCAGACCGGAATTACCCAAAATCCCCAGGCCACCGTCACTCATATGATCGAGACCCTCGAAAGTTTCCGGGCTACTCTCCTTCACCAAGCCCCCGTCTTCACCCCCGCTGCTCCCGACTATCTTGAACAGGGCTCCCAAGCGCTCAACCAGCTCGCCTCTCTCCCTCAGACCACCCCCATCCCCTAGTCCCCCGGTTCTTGCTTCTTAATTCAAAATTATATATAATCCTTGACACGAGTCGCTAAGACTCTTTTTGTTTGGGTAAAACTGCTGTTAAAATAACCCCATGAACCTTGTCTCCTATATTAAAGATACCGTCTCCGAACTCAAAGCCGTCACTTGGCCCACCCGCGAACAGACCATCCAGCTGACGATTATTGTCATTGCTATCTCCGCCGTCGTCGCGGCTTACGTCGGTGCTCTGGACTTTGTCTTTACCAACCTGCTGACAATATTACTCAAGTAATTTATGCCTGACAAACCCGTTTCCGTTCCCGAGCCGGTCGTCCCCGCCGCAGGACCGGACCAGCCATCCGTCACCGAACGGGGTCTGGGTTCTAAGATCATTCCCGGCCACATAGTCATCAATGTCAAAGCCCCAGAAGCCTTTGCCAGCCAAGCCAGATGGTATGTAGTCCATACATATTCCGGCCACGAAGCCCGTGTCGCTGAAACTTTGCGCCAGCGTATTGCCACTCTCGGCCAAACTGATAAAGTCTTTGAACTTCTCATCCCCACCCAGGACAAAATCCACATCAAGCATGGCAAAAAATCCACCGTTCGCGAAAAAATTTTTCCCGGTTATCTTCTAATCAAAATGGTCATCGACGACGACTCCTGGCTGGTAGTCCGCACCACTCAGGGTATTACCGGTTTTGTGGGCGTCGGCAACCGCCCCACTCCCCTTTCCGAAACCGAAGTCTCCGCCATTATGCAGTTTGCCCAGATGGGAGCTCCCAAATACAAGGCCAACTTTTCCCTGGGCGAAGCCGTCAAAATTACCGACGGCCCCTTTGCCGACTTTTTAGGTTCTATTGAAAGTATCGACGAAGCCGCCGGCAAACTCCGGGTTCTGGTGTCTATCTTCGGCCGCGAAACCCCCGTGGAGCTCGACTTTTTACAGGTCAAAAAGATATAACCTGCGGTGTCCGAAGAAATAGTACCTATACACTGTCCCTTCAGAATAGATAACACTGTTTGCACTTGTGGCCATACAGATCTAATCAAAAGAACCGAACGGATAGATGCTGTCTCCTCCGCGCACCAAAGAACAAAGGTCAGGCTCAACCCAGATCAAGATCCGAGAAAACTTCTTCTCAATAATGATACCCTTTTTGAAAGCAACGAAGAATTACTCAAGCTTTATCATCAGCTCTTCTTTCTATGTAATAAAGTCAGCAGATTCAGAAAATTCCTTGCCTTTCTGGGATTTTACGTCAGTTACTAATCAAATCAGTGATATAATTCCACCATTATGGCTCCCAAAAAAATCAAAACCACTCTTAAATTAAACCTGCCGGCTGGCGAGGCCACTCCCGCCCCTCCGGTCGGCCCGGCTCTGGGCCAGCACGGCTTGCCTATCATGGACTTCGTCAAGCAGTACAACGACAAGACAAAGGACCAAAAAGGTAATATCATCCCCGCCGTTATCACCGTCTACGAGGACCGCACTTTCACTTTTGTCACCAAGCTCCCCCCTGTTTCCGCCATGATCAAAAAGACCCTGAGCTTGCCTAAAGGTTCCCCAAAACCCCTCCGCGAACCGATCGGTACTTTAACCGCTGCCCAAGTCAAAGACATCGCTTCAGCCAAACTGGCCGACCTGAATACCGACTCCCTCGAATCCGCCATCAAGACCGTCACCGGCACCGCCCGCTCCATGGGGGTAAAAGTGATATAAAACTGACTGCTCTTACCAAGCCTCAGATGCAGTAGAATACCAATTCTGAAAGATCCATACTCCAGTATTCATTGACACCCAGTTTAAAAAGACCTATAATTAAAAAATGGTAAAGAAAGAATTTTCCTTCCAGGAAGGACAAGCAGATGATTATCAAATCCTCATCAAATTAGCGGGACAATTAATCCAAGCCAGATACCCCCTGAAACTCACTGAAGTGGCCCCTCCCGGTCAAGCTGAACCCTCACTCACCGTCAAAACAAGAGACCCTAAAATCTTCTCAGCGTTCACCATCGCAATAAAAGCAATGCAAGCAAACAGAAAACTGCTAGAAACACAGATGACAGCTCAAGCAGTAGGTCAGAAAATTTGGATGTCAAATGGTCAAAATAGATGGCCAAGAGAACGAATTACCCTGGAGGAGATAGAGAGAAACAACCAGGCTCTTGCCAACTTAGCAATAAGAGATAAGCTAGGGTCAGGTCCATTATCAGTGCTTTCCAGTATTGTCAGAGGGCTTTTCAATCGTTAACTCACTTCCCCCCAGAGCACCGCCCGCTCCATGGGGGTAAAAACCAGCTAATTTACTTCAACGTCTCGCCTTCCGGCACAAACCACTGCCCGCATCTTCCCTCCCGGCATTCCCAAACCCTTTTTCCTCCCTGGACCTTAATCACCAGTCTAACATCATTCCTAAAATAATCACACCAAAAAACTCCGCCTATCTCTAATTTTCCCCTTCCAAACCCCTGTCCTTCACCGCAGTTAATAACTTTTGATCTCTCCATATCTCACTATTCCGCCAGCCTTTTCTTCAGCTCCTCTATCAGCGCCTCATCCCAATTCCTAACCCACATTCCCACCTCCCTCAGCATATCGATTGTTGCTAGATCCCCCATATCCATTCGGCTGAAATCCCAGGTTTTAGTATGCGGATCAAATGTTCCTCTAGCTACCAGCCTGCCCATCCGATGCATTCCCTCAAGGCCCCTCAATTCCTTTGGCCATTGGTGGTAATCAAGCGGTCCCCGATCCTTCATACTCCCAATATACTTTTCCCTCTCCCTTCCTACTTGACAACAATCTCCCGCTTTCATCATCTGCCCATCACCATCCTCCCAAAATGCTAAAATTCGCCTTATGGACCCGGTTCTAACCCGCATCCAAACCATTCTCTCCCGCGGCGAATCTGTCCAGGTCGTCGGTCTGCCCGGCATGGCCAAAAGCCGCCTGGCCAGAAAAATTCCGGGAATTTACCTGGACACCAACTTGTTAATTCCCCGTGACTTACCCGCCTTCTTAAATCATTTTGCTGCTAACTTAGGTCTGGCTGACTTATCCACGCAGTCCAGTCAGCTCTCCGGTCTAATTGCCTCCCGACTTGCAGGGCAAGACTCTACAATTGTCATCGACTCCCTCAACGTTCTTCTCACCCCGGACTTCTCCCCGCTTTTCGTCTTTCTCAAAGCCCTGCGGGATCAAAATAAATATCACCTTAAATATGTCTTTTTCTACCGGGGTCTTACTCCCTTGTCTGCCTCATTCCAACCCCTTCTCGATGATCTGTATGAAATCGCCTCGGAAAATATAGTATTTCTCCCGGCAATTGCCGATTCCAACCTCAAATCCACTATCCTTAATGACTTCTCCCCGGACCTCGACTTCACTCCCAGTCCCCATCAGATTACAGATATTAATCACCTGTCTGGCGGTATTCCCGCCTTGGTAAAAATCGTCATGCAGTCGCTCCGTGACCACCTCGGCCTGGACCCGCACACCCACCCCCGTCTCAAAGCCCAATTGGAAGAAATCCGCCTCGCTCTGGGTAGCTCGCCTAATCCCCAGTTACTGGCCAAGCATGGCCTGACCAACGCCGCTGGCCAACTTCGCAGTCAATTATTAGCCGATTACCTGACACTGCACTCCCCTGCTTCGCTCAGCGGAGCTGAAACCCATCTTTTAAATCTTCTGCAAACTCACTCTGGCCAAATCCTCTCCAAGGACCAAATCTGCGAAGCGGTCTACCCCGACGTCAAAAACCGGGCGGGCATAAGTGATCACGCCATCGATCAGCTCATCCACCGCCTGCGGGAGAAAGTCAAAAATCAATATACTCTCACCACCCACCGTGGCCTCGGCTACCGCCTCCAGCCCCAATAATTTACAACAAAACCACAATCATACATTTGATGTAAATTAACCCCCTGTCGTCAAGTGACATTTTGATAGTGCTTTATCTCCACTGGCCGATTGAATTCATCCAAGACCACCGCCACCATATCTATTCGGCACGGCACGTCTCTACCCTCCAAATACACGGTCGCCATCCGCTTGACTTTCTCCAACTTATATCGGGTAAACATTTCCTCCGGCCGGCCGAATTTCAGTCCCTTCTTGGCCTTTACCT
>Ga0154755_127_pt1 | contig 6540 bp, 4 predicted proteins | sample Rifle2008BG16ft_FD_105763 | JGI IMG/M metagenome (GOLD analysis project Ga0154755, IMG submission 105763) | Candidatus Amesbacteria bacterium RBG_16_48_31 | reverse complement strand
CCCCTCCGGCTCAGCCTTCTCCCCCTGTTCCCCCGGCTCCTTCACCTCCCCCGGCGGTTCCCCAACCTGCACCGACTTTAGCTCAGCCAAAACCGCCGGTAAAAATAATCGATGTTCCCCTCACTCCTGCCGGACCTGCTCCCGTCGCCTCTCCTCCTCCCCCCGCCTCCCAAGCTTCACCTCTCCCTTCCATCCCTTCTCCCGACCAGCCCAATGTCCTGGTCGGTCAAGTCAATGATCTCACCGGTTCCCCTCTCTCCGGGGTTACCCTGGAAATCGTCGATTCGACGACTGGTATCCCCGCCCGCGCCTTGCGCACCAACCGCCTCGGCCAGTTCCAAATCGCCATCCCTCTTCCCCCGGGATCGTATGTTATCAATGCCGAAAAAGAAGGCCTGCTTTTTGATCCCGTCTCTGTCACTGTCGCCAACTCTGTCATCCCCCCTATTGCCATCACCGCCAAACCAGCCATCAGTTCCCAATTAATTCCGGACCCCTTAGCGCTTAGCCCTTAGCACTTATAATAAAGTATGGTTTCTACCCAATCCCATCTCGATATCGCTGATATCATCAATGATTTGGTTATTCTAACCGACGGCTCCGCCTGTCTTATCCTCGAGGTCAGCGCCGTCAACTTCGGCCTGTTGTCCGAAAAAGAGCAGGAGGCCACTATCTATGCTTACGCCCAACTTTTAAATTCCCTTACCTTTTCTATCCAAATCGTCATCTCTTCCAAACGTAAGGATATTTCCGACTATATTGCCAAACTCGACGCTCTTCTTGCCACCACCTCATCCCCCAAAATCAAGGCTCAGATGGCCAAATATCGTGATTTTATCAAAGCTATTGTCCGCCAGGGCAACGTTCTGGACAAAAAGTTTTATGTCTCCATCCCCTTCAGTTCCCATGAGATGGGCATCGCTCCTACCATAGGCTCTCTCGCCCACAAAAAAACCTTGGTCAGTCTCCCCAAAACCGATATTACCGAAAAAGCCGCTATCAACCTTGCCCCCAAGCGCGATCACTTGATCCGCCTCCTCAACCGCATTGGTCTGCGCTCCCATCAGCTTACCAGTCACGAACTGCTTCAATTATTTTTCGAATTCTACAACCCCGACCAGCTGGGCACCCGCGTTACTTTTCCTTCAGCCTCCGAAGCCTCGGCGAAGGACGGCTCCCTTCCGTTATGAAACTGCGATTTTTTAAAAAACCTCCCCCAAAGGATCTCCCCCCACCGCCCCCTGAATCCTCCTCTGCCCCGGGTGTCAAAAACCTGGATCTTGCCAGGACGGTCCAGGACGTCATCGCCCCCCAATCCATCTCCGTCGATTTCAACCACCTCAAAATCAATGATTATTTCTTCCGCTCCTACTTCACTGCCATCAATCGCCGTTTTGTCGACGCCAATTGGCTCTCCGCGCTCATTAATTTTGACCACTCCTTAAACATTTCCATGTTCATCTACCCCGTAGAAAGCAAATCCACCCTGGACGAACTCCGAAGAAAAATCGCCGAAATGGAAGCCGAAATTTCTACCGATATGCAGCGCGGCCGGGTTGTCGATCCCGGCACCCAGGCCAAACTTGAAGACGCTCTCTCGCTCCAGGAACAGCTCGTCAAAGGTATAGAGCGTTTTTTCCAGTTTTCCCTTTATGTCACCGTTCCCGCCGAGTCTCTCTCCGAACTGGAAACTACCGGCAAACAGGTCGGCAGTACTCTTTCCTCTCTTCTGGTCGGCCCTTTTTCCACCGTCCTCCAGCAGCCCGAAGGCTTCAAAACCACTCTGCCCACTTCCAGTAATCACCTCATGGTCACCCGCAATATGGACACCACCTCGCTGGCTACCACCTTCCCCTTCACCTCATCTGAATTAACCAGCAACGAGGGGGTGCTCTTTGGTATCAATGAACACAATGGCAGTTTAATAATTTTCGACAGGTTTAGTTTAGAGAACGCGAACACCGTCGTATTTGCAAAGGCTGGAGCTGGTAAATGCCTGGATAAATCGGCCAAAACGCTAATTTCAGACTCCCAAAACAATGTCAAGTTAGTAGAAATCGGTCAACTGGTAGATGAACAAATTCGCCTCCATGGAGCTACTCCTATCAACCCCGAAATGGAGGGGGTTATCTTCCCTGGATTAAAAGCTCTCACCTTTGACCAAAACCTAAACGCACACTGGGCCACTATCTCAGTCGCTGCCCGCAAAAAATTCTCACCTAGAAACCGACTCTATACCATTACCACCAAATCCGGCCGGCAAATCACCGTCACTGCCGACCATAATTTAATCCTTATGCGTCAGGCAAAAATCCGGGTTATGCGCTCCGAGGCTGTTAAAATAGGAGAGTCTCTTCCCCTCCCCAGAATCATCCCGGGGCCCGTTCCTACCACCTCCTTATCACCTCATTATCTTACTCTCCTCGGCTTAATCACCAGCGAAGGATATATCAGCCAAAACTTTGTTCGTATTTTCAACACTGACCCCTCGGTTCTCAAAATAATAGATTGTTCGTTCCACTCGTTAGGTATCAAACACTCCCCCCTCAGATCCCGCGGTCTTCACCTTGGTTACTCCTCAGGCTCTAGTTTTGCCTCTCAAATCATAAACCAAGGAGCTTCCGGCAGGTCCGGCACCAAACGTGTCCCCCCCATTATTTTTTCTCTGTCCAACATCCAAGTTGCCCATTACTTGCGAGCCTACTACGAAGGCGACGGCGGAGTGGAAACCCACGAAGTCAACGCCACCACCAAATCAAAAGATTTATCTTCAGACCTTACCTACCTTCTCCTCCGTTTTGGCATCGTTGCCCGTATCCGCACCAAACATAAATCTGCCACCAACACCTCCTCCAAAACTAAAGGGGTCTATTACCAAGTCACCATCTCTGGAAAAGACAACCTCGAAAAATTCGCCCACCAAATCGGCTTTCTTACTGCGGCTAAAAACGCCCGACTCAAACAGCTTCTAGAAAGTATTCCCGTTGGCAACACCAACACCGATACCATCCCTAGTCTGGAACCTATTTTCAATTCCCTTTATCAGTCCCTCTACCCCACCTCCGAAATTAAAGCCCCCCAAATCATAGTCGACTTAAAAAATGGGGAATATCAACCCTCCCGCACCCAACTCCTCACCGCCATTAATCTCTGCGAAAAAAGAATTTCCGAACTCCGCTCACTCTCGGCCCATATCGAGCTCCTCAAACACCTTCCGCCCGTCTCCAAACTCATCACCATCGGCTCAAAAAGTCGGCGTTTAAACCACCTCCTCTGGCAACAGCTCGGCCAGTCGTGGCGCGTCATGAAACGTTATCTCCATCCTCCTTTAGCCCAAAACGTTCTCCTGGCTTACCAAACCATCACTGGCCATGTCCTCTCCCTCCCTCAAGTCACTTCCGCTCTTTATTCCTCTTTCAAATATCAGGGCGTCTCCCTCCAGGAGTACGATAAATCACTCTGGACCACTGTCGTCCTTCGCCAGACCCACAACTCCCGCTATTCCCCTCTTTTCCAGGCCGCCCGTTTCATCGCCAGAAAATATCGCTCTACCCAGCTCAAGATCCGCCACTCCCAAGAAAAACTGGCTCAACTCCGACTTCTGGCCAATTCCGACCTCTTCTGGGACCCCATCGTTAAAATCGAACGCATCAAACATAAAGAAAAATATGTGTACGATCTTCAAGTGGATAATGGCGTTTTCCTGGCCGGAGACGGCGGACTATTCGTCCACAACTCCTACATGGTCAAGCTGGAAATCCTCCGCTCGCTTATGTTCGGCACCGAAATTATTGTCATCGACCCCGAAAACGAATACCGCCCTATTTGCGAAGTCGTCGGCGGCGATTATATAAATTTCTCTTATAGCTCTCAAAACCGTATCAACCCCTTCGACCTCTCCGCACTCACCGAATTTTCGGAAGAAAACGAGCTCAATCTCAAAATCCAATCCCTGCACTCACTTTTTAAGGTCATTATGGGGACCTTAAATCCTACCGAGGAAGCTCTCCTGGATCGGGCTTTGACACTGGCTTACCGCATGAAGGGTATCACCCCGGACCCTCTAACTCAAAAGAAAACCCCCCCTTTAATGGAAGATCTTTACAAGGCTTTTATCGGTATGGAAGAGCCCCAGGCGGCCTCGTTGGCCGACCGCCTGGAAAAGTTTGTCAAAGGCAGCTTCACCGGTATTATCGATCAGCCCAGTAACGTTGCTCTCAAAAATCCCTTCACTGTTTTTTCCGTCCGCGACTTGGAAGACACCCTAAAACCCATCGCTATATTTATAATTCTTGACTACATCTGGACCAAACTGCGCCGTGACCTCAAAAAACGCATCCTGGTAGTCGACGAGGCTTGGTACCTGATGCGCTACCCCGACTCCGCCAATTTTCTCTATGGCATTGCCAAGCGTGCCCGCAAATACTTCCTGGGGTTAACTACCATCACCCAGGACGTCGAGGACTTTTTAAATACCGATTTCGGCAAGGCTATTGTCACCAATTCATCCATTCAGGTTCTTTTGAAACAATCCCCTGCGGCCGTCGATCGTATTGCCCAGATTTTTTACCTCTCCGAGGGTGAAAAGCACCTCCTCCTCTCAGCCAACGTCGGCGAAGGTCTGTTCTTTGCCGGCAATAATCACGTTGCCGCCCGTTTCCTCGCCTCTCCTGATGAGCACCAGCTGGTCACCACCAAACCCCAGGAACTTTTAGCCCAAAAAGCCGCCGCTCCTTCTCTGCGTCTTGTCCCCACGCCCGAATCAGCTAATATAAAGGAGGACGACACCCATGCCTGACTTTACCGTTAATACCCAGCTCCTCTCCCGCCTCCAGTTATTAATCTATGGTCTCTCCTTAACTCCGCCTGAAATTCCTGCCGGTGAAACCGAATCCTCTCTCGAAGGCAAAATCTGGGTCGTCGCGGAACAGGTCTTATCCGCCCAAAAATTAAAACAGGTCAGGCAGGATGAGGAGCCGCTTCTGGCTCTAAATTTGGCTCTGTTGGAACTGTCACAACAAAAAATCGAGTCCATGTACGGAATTCTCAAGGTCCTCGTCGATCAATACGATCAGCATCTCAGAGAGCAGGAGCAGGAGGCCCAAAAACTCCGCCGCAAAGCTCCTACAGCCCACCAAAAAATGCTCTCCCAGTTGGATCTTATTCGCAAAACTGTTGCCAAAAGCGACCCCGCCGCCGCTACCCTCCTGGAAAACGTCCAGTCTCTTGTTTTTCTGCGTCTTGCCACTCACCCTGACAGTCTGCCTGTCCCCGACTTGGTCAGAATTATCGATCGCACCGGTCCCCCCTCGGCTACCCTCTCTTTAGTTGCCCCCCTGGCTGACAGCCTCACTTTCGTTTACCCCGATCTCAGCCGGCAAATACAAACTCTGCGCGATTCAGTCGTCACCCCCCTCGGTCTCCCTCCAGATTCCTCCGCTGTCCTCGCCGATTCCCTCTTCACCGAACACCTCAGCCATCCCCTGGCTGACCCCCAGCAGGCCGTCACTCGTCTCTCACCCACTCTGACCGCCCTTAAGCTAACCTCCTCCCAAGTCAGCCAGGTTTCTGCCGCTCTTCCCGCTTTTTATTCCGCCGCCCAGTTCAAAGAGGTCTCCTCCCGCCTCCTCTCCCTCACCCCCGTTCCCGAATCTGACCAGTCCCAAATTCTATATGAACTCCCCATTCTGCTGGGTACTCCCCCTTCCTCCCTACCGGACAAAATCTCCCAAACTGTTTCCTCTGCCACCTCCGTTTTCGTTCAACCCGAAATAATCACCGCCTTGGCCCAAATCGCCGAAATTTACGACCCCCAAGCCCCCCCGATCCTCCAAATTCTCCGCACCCCTCTTCTGCGTTATATTCACGCCACAGTTCCGGTTTCCCCGACCGAAATTAGTCTCCCCCGGGAAACCCTCACCCAAATCAAACAGGCCCTTGTCTCGTCTCTCGAGACTGTTCCCGACCGCTCCCCCGAATCTCTCGTCCTCCGTTCTATCCAGCCTCTGCTGGTCGCCCAACTCGCAGTTTCCCCCCAAACCACAATTCCCGCCGCCGTCGATCTCATCATGTCCTCCTCCCCGGACAAAAACACTCTTCCCGTAGCTGTTTCCCTCCTGGCTCCTGCCCTCCCTGCTCTTCTCCCTCTCCACCCGGATCTGGCCGCTTTTCATTCTTTAATTCTTTCCCGTCTTTCCCAAACCGGTCTTGATACCGGCATTCTTGTCCCCATCGCCACCGGCCTTACTCTTTACAAAGTTTCCCACCCCGCCGCTTCTACCGACGAACTAAACCGCCACTTAAACAGCACTGTTCTCCCCCAGCTGGAAGCCAAAAGGCTCATTTCCCACCCGGAGACCCTCATCGGCCAGCTCTCTCAATATGTGGGTGGTTATGATTTTTACCTCAGAGGGGACGCCGCCCTTCTTCAATACCTCACTTTCCAGTTTCAGCTCACCGGCTTAACATCCGATGCCGCCAAGCGCCTGGCCCAAAAAGCCCTTCCCACTCTTAAAGCCGCGTATTACCTCTCCGGCTTTA
>Ga0154755_130_pt1 | contig 9338 bp, 9 predicted proteins | sample Rifle2008BG16ft_FD_105763 | JGI IMG/M metagenome (GOLD analysis project Ga0154755, IMG submission 105763) | Candidatus Amesbacteria bacterium RBG_16_48_31 | reverse complement strand
GCTGACGACCAGACGGACTACTTCACCTTTTTTGAGGCCTTTACCAGAATTTAAGGCGAAGTTGACTAAAACTTTGGCGTATTTATCAAGAATTGCTTGGGAGGGAGAAAAAGCGGCCATATTTATAAATCCAACTCTATTTATCTTTATCGATACCGGCATCTTTGTCTCCGGAAAGATATCTTATGAGTTGAGATTGAGAGGCGAGTTGTTGTTCTGCGTCAGGAAGGGAACCTCCGCCGTGGAGAGATTGGCTGGCATGTGATTGTCTATTAAGCGCGATGGCTATTTTAGCGACTTGGGTGTCGAAATAAGTGGCGGCTAATTTTTTTTCTTCCTCAGTTCGGGGGCCCTCTCCGTTTAACCATCTTCTCAGTTTACGCCTCCGTCTGAGCGCGCGAAGTTCTTTGGTTACCAGAGATTCATCCTCAGGAGACATGTGTGTATTTTACTACAGGACTGGTTAAATTTGCCATGGGGGGAGTATATCATTAAAATTGAGGCGTGAAGAAGAAGTTTTATATTACTACTACCCTCCCCTATGTGAACGCGGAGCCGCACATCGGGTTTGCGCTGGAGATTGTGCAGGCGGATGTAGTGGCCAGATATCATCGACTGCTGGGCGAAGAAGTAATATTCAATTTCGGGACTGACGAGCACGGCTTGAAGATTTACCGGAAAGCGCTGGAAGAAGGCAAGGACCCAAAGGCTTACTGCGACGAATATGCGGCTAAGTTTGATAATTTGAAGACGGCTTTGACCTTAAGTTACACCCACTTTATCCGGACAACGGACGAGCATCATATCAAAGCGGCGCAGGAATTTTGGCGGAGGTGCGATAAAAACGGTGATATTTACAAAAAAAATTACAAAATCAGATACTGCGTGGGTTGTGAACTGGAAAAGACCGACTCTGATTTGGAAGACGGAAAATGTCCGATTCACCCCAATTATGAATTGGAGATTATTGAAGAAGAGAATTACTTTTTTAGATTTTCCAAATACCAAAAACCGCTTTTAGATTTTTATGAAAAATATCCGAAGTTTGTAATTCCTGAAGGAAAATACAACGAAATAAAGGTGTTTGTAAAAGCCGGGCTGGAAGATTTCAGCATATCGAGACTTAAAACCAAGATGCCATGGGGGATAGATGTGCCAGGGGACCCGGAGCAGGTGATGTTCGTCTGGTACGATGCTCTCGTAAACTATATTTCGACTTTGGGCTGGCCGGAGGATGAGATAATTTTTGGCGACTTCTGGCCGGGGATACAGGTGGCGGGAAAAGACAACTTGCGGCAACAAACGGCCATTTGGCAAGCAATGCTGATGTCAGCGGGATTACCTAATTCAATACAGGTGTTCATCCACGGATTTATTAGTGTGGACGGGCAGAAAATAAGCAAGAGCCTGGGAAATGCTGTCAGTCCGTTTGAGCTGGCAGACAAATACGGCACGGACGCGGTGAGATATTACCTGTTGGCTAAGGTTCATCCTTTTGAGGACAGTGATTATACTTTGGGGAAGTTTACCGAGGCATACAATGCCGATCTGGCAAACGGATTGGGAAATTTGGTGGCTCGAGTGGCAAAGCTCGCGGAGCGAGTGGGGGAAGGATTTAAGATTTATGATTTAAAATTTACGGATGAAGAATTTGGGGAAATTAGGAGCCAGTTGGACGATTTAAGATTTGATGAGGCGCTGAAGATAATCTGGGGTTGGATATCCAAGACGGATAAAAAAATTGAGGAGGTGAAGCCGTGGGTACTTGAGGGAGAGAAGCTGAAGGAGGCTTTAAAGCCGTGGGTTGCAGAAATACGCAAAATCGCCACTTCATTACAGCCGTTTTTGCCGGGGACGGCGGAGAAGATTTTAGGGCAATTCAAGGGGCCAAAAATAGGCAGCAGCGCTCCCCTATTCCCTAGGATCAAGTAAAATCTACGAATGGGGTGGATTGACGCGCATTGCCACTTACAAGATGAGGGGTTTGAGATAGAGATAGAGAAAGTGGTTGGAAGGGCTAGAGAAGCGGGGGTAAAAGCGATGGTGTGCGCCGGGTACGATTTGGAAAGCAGCCAGCGGGCAATAGAGCTGGCGGAGAGATATCCGGAAATTTGGGCGACGGTGGGGATACACCCTGACGAAATTCAAAATTCAAATGATAAATTCACAAATCAACCGCTGCGCGAGCAAATTCAAATAATTTCAAAATTAACAAAACACCAGAAGGTGGTGGCGGTTGGGGAAGCGGGGCTGGATTTTCGGGCGGATACAACACTCGAAGAAAAACAAAGACAAATAGAATTATTCAGGTTTAATATTGCGCTGGCGGTGGAGGCAAGGTTGCCTATCGTGGTACACTGTCGGAACGCGTTTGATGACGCGTTTCGAGTACTAAGTACTAAGTACAAAGTGCTAAGAGGAATACAAATGCATTGTTGGACGGGAAGCTGGGAGTGGGCAGAGAAATTTTTGGGATTGGGGTGTTATATGGGCTTTGGGGGGATGGTGACGTATAGGAAGAACGAGGAACTGCGGGAGGTGGTACGACTGATGCCGGAGGAGAGACTGCTTTTGGAGACGGACGCTCCGTATCTGGCACCGCAGGCGATGAGGGGGAGTAAAAATGAGCCGGCGAATTTAATTGAAACGGCTAAGACAATAGCCCGGGAAAGAGAAATGGGTTTGGACAAGTTGGAGAAGATTACTACACAAAATGCCGTAAAATTGTTCAGGAGAATGCAGATATGACAGGAAAAGCGAGAAGACTTTTGGAAATCATGCCGGGATTTGTCAGCTGGAACATGATCTTGTTTCTGGTCTGGGGAGGGTACTTTTTTCCGATATTTACTTCTTATTTTATTTTGGCTTTTGATGTGTATTGGGTTTACCGGGGATTGTCCATGACTATCGCGGCTACCGTATCACACTTTAGAATGCGCGCGACGGAAGTGACCGACTGGATGCGAGAGGTAAGAGGATTTGGGGATTGGAAGAAAGTACGGCATATCGTCATGATTATGATAGCCAATGAACCGGCAGAAGTTTACGGCAGAACGGTAGAGGCGCTGGCGCGGCAGACATTTCCCACTGCGCAGATTGCCGTGGTTTTGGCAACCGAGGATAGATTTCCCAACGGGCGGACGGGAGCGGAAAAATTGAGAAGAAAATTGGGGAAAAAATTCGGAGAATTTCTGATAACGGTGCATCCACAGAACATTACGGGGGAGATCAAGGGAAAATCCTCCAACGAGGCTTGGGCGTCGAGAGAGGCTAAAAGGATATTAGTAGACGAGAAAGGTTGGGATATAAAGTACATGACAATCACATCCAATGACGCCGATGCGATATTGCATCCCAAATATTTCGCCTGCCTAACTTTTAAGTTTCTGGATGATCCTAACCGATATGAAAGATTCTGGCAGCCGGCAATAGTATTTTATAACAATATCTGGCGGATTCCCGCCCCGACGCGGGTAATTAATACCATGTCCAATGTGTGGCAAATCGGCCTGTTGTCACGCAAGGACCGGCTGGTAAATTTTTCAAATTATACCGCCAGCCTGGCGATGATTGACAGGATCGGATATTGGGATACGGACGTAATTCCGGAAGATTATCGCATCTTTTTTAAGGCCTTTTTCAGATTAGGGGGACGGGTGGAAGTAGAGCCAATATTCCTGCCGTCGAGTGCAGACGCGGCGGAGTCGACCAGCACCTGGAAAACTTTTGTCAACGACTATGAACAGAAGAAAAGATGGGCCTGGGGAGTATCGGACTTGCCGCTGTTTATCGAAATGTATTTTAAACAACCGGGAATTTCGTTTCTGAATAAAAACCTGAGGATGCTCCGGCTCCTGATCGACCATCTGCTATGGCCGGTAAACTGGTTTATCATCACAGTCGGCGTATCGGTGGTGACTTTGGTGAACCCGACGTTTAAGCGAACAGCACTGGGTTTTACATTGCCGCGAATTTCCTCAGGGATTTTGACTATAACTTTAATTTTTTTGGTGATTCTTCTGGTAATTGAGTTCCGGCAGAGGCCCCCAAGGCCTAAGGATGTGTCCAAATGGAAAGTGTGGCTGTCGCCCTTGGAGTTTGTGTTGATGCCTATCGCCGGATTTTTCTTTAACGCGCTACCGGGATTGGACGCTCATACCCGGCTGATGCTCGGCAAATATATTGAGTACAGGGTAACGGAAAAAGTGAAGTAGGTTAGCCACTGGAATGCGGGTTCATAGTTGATAGTTCGTGGTTCGTAGTTAATAATTTGAATAATGTGGAAGCGGGGTGTGAGCTGGGTGGTGAAACAGGAGTGGTTAATAGTGGTGTTGGTTGTGGTGGTAATACTGCGAATACCGAGTTTGTTTGAGCCGTATTGGTATGGAGACGAGGGAATTTACCTGACATTAGGCCAGGCGATGCGCAGCGGAGTAGAGCTGTATAAACAAATTCATGACAACAAGCCGCCACTGCTCTATGTGATGGCTGCCGCGGCGGGAGGAAACCTGTTTTGGTTTAAATTGATAACACTGCTATGGAATCTGGTGACGATAGCTGTGTTTAGCAAATTGGCAAAGAAAGTATTTGAACCGGGACGGAGAAAGATGAAGCTGGCGGTGTGGGTGTTTGCTATGGCGACTACCTTACCAGTTCTGGAGGGTAATATTGCTAATGCCGAGTTGTTTTTTTTACTACCGACGGTGTGGGCCATGTATTGGCTATGGGATAAAAACGTCCAAATGAAGTATATTATTGGGTCGGGCCTAGTTTTGGGAGTGGCGGCATTATTTAAAATGCCGGCTGTTCTGGAGGCGGGGGTATGGCCACTGGTATGGCTGGTAGAGGGGGATAAGTCGTGGTGGAAAAAAACTATAATATTAGCTATCGGGATAACAGCGGTAATAGGAGTAAGCGGTGTTTATTTTGCCTGGAAAGGGGCAGGCAGAGAATACCTGGTAGCGGCATGGGCTCAGAACCTACCTTATTTGTCCACCTGGAAGGCAGTCGGGGGCAGCGGAATATATGCTATTAAGGGCAGGATGGTAATTACCGCATTGGTTTTGACCCCAATTCTGGGATTGGCACGCAAGTGGGGACGAAGAGCTACCATCCTGGGGACGTGGGGGGTAATCACACTATTTGCGGCACTACTCTCCGGCCGGCCGTACCCTCATTATCTGCTGCAATCAGCAGGAGTGATAGCTATTGCCGCGGCAGTGATAATTAGAGGCAGCAGGGAAGAAAGGGTCATAGCCTGGGGTTTAAGCGGACTAACGATAGCCGCCTTTATAGGATTTAAATTTTATTTATACCCGGTGGCCGGATATTATGCCAATTTTGCCCGATGGGTAATAGGTACCAAAACTAGGTCTGAATACTTCGGCTGGTTTAACCCCCAAGTGAATAAAAATTACCAGATTGCGGGGGTAGTAATGGCCGGAAGCGGCGAGGGGGATAAAGTCTTCGTATGGGGGGACGAACCTATGATTTACGCACTGGCCAAAAGACTTCCGGCGAGCAAATACACAGTGGAATACCATATCAAGGACTTCCGGGCGCAGGAGGAGACAATTGCCGCCTTGAAACAAAATCCTCCAAAATATATAGTCAGTTTGGCGAACGAGGCGGAGTTGCCGGGACTGGCTGAACTATTGGACGGTATGTACCGGCTGGAAAAAACGGTGGACGGAGTAAGAATATACCGACTGTCGAGACTGAGTCTGTATAATTAGGATCTATGGATAAGGATTGGTGGCATAAAGCGGCGGCAAAACTAGTGAGAATTCAATGGATGATAACCGCCGCGGCGGCAGTAGGGAGCGTGGGGGTAGTCGGCGGCTGGTGGAAAGAAATCCCACCCGAAGTTCCGTTGTGGTATAGCCGTCCTTGGGGCGAAGAACAACTGACATCCCCAAAGTTTCTGGTTTGGCCGATAATTATGGTGGTGGTGGTTGGATTGGCAGCCCAAATGGCGGCGGCTAAATTGAAGCGGGAACCGACACTGACAACGATGGTCCTGTTCGGAGCGGCAATAGCGGAAATTATTTTGAGCCTGGGAATAATAAGGATCGTTCTGCTAGTAACTTAGATATGCAAGCCTGGGGAAGCGGATTCTGGTGGCCACTTTTGACTTCCTTCACAGCAGCAGGAATAGTCACAGGGTTGGTCGTCAAGTATGGAAAAAGGTTGGGAATTATGGATGACCCGGCAGTACATAAACACCCCAAGGTAGTACATGAACGGCCGGTGCCGCGGGGGGGAGGAATTCCGATTTGGACAGCATTAATAATCGGAACTGTGATTTTTCTACCTGATAATAAGCGGGCGTGGGGAGTGGTGGCGGGGGCTACAATTCTGGCCATAACCGGATGGTGGGACGACCGATGGGGAGAGAAAATGTCTCCGTACCTGCGGTTGGGCCTGAATGTGGCGGCTGCACTGGCGGTTATCGGGGTAGGGATCGGAATCGCCTATATAACTAATCCCTGGGGGGGGATTATCCGGCTGGATATGCCCCAATGGTGTTTCTGGCTGGGGGGGGAGAGACGGTGTATTTGGATAATGGCCGATTTGTTTGCGCTGGTGTGGCTGGTTTGGATGCAAAATATTGTGGGCTGGAGTAGCGGGGTGGACGGACAACTACCGGGGTTTGTGATTATTGCGGCAATAACCATTGCGGCTCTGGGACAAAGGTTCAGCGGAGATTTTGGCCAGTGGCCGGTGATTACGACAGCCGGGATTACAGCGGGAGCCTACTTGGGTTTTTTATTATGGAATTTCTATCCCCAAAAAATAATGCCCGGTTATGGAGGTAAGAGCCTGGCGGGATTCTTATTGGGAGTAATAGCTATTATGTCAGGAGCCAAAGTGGGCGCTATGGCCATGGTGTTGGCGGTTCCATTTATTGATGCCTTCTGGGTAATTGTAAAGCGATTGCGGGAAGGGAGATCTCCCGTCTGGGGAGGACCGGACCATTTACACCACTTTTTGCTAGCCAGAAAATGGGGAAGGAGGAAAATTGCAGTTTTTTATTGGGGGATATCTTTGGTTCTGGCGATCGGTGTTTTACAATTGAACGCCGGAGCAAAGTACTTTACAATGGCGGCAGTTGCTCTAATAATCACGGGGATGGTGTTATGGCTGCAAAATTGGTCGACCTACTCAAAACAGCGCGGCCCAGACAATGGGTAAAGAATCTGACTTTGTACGCGGCGCTGGTGTTTACGGGAAACATCTATTCAAACCAGGTGTGGGTAAGTGACTTCTGGGTGGTAACCGAGGCGGTGGTGGCCTTTACCGTCGTGGCCAGTGCCATTTACTACTTAAACGACGTGGTGGATATAAAGGCCGATCAGGCGCATCCATTTAAAAAGAGGCGGCCGATTGCATCCGGCAGAATTTCCCGGAAAACTGCAATGATACTTTTTGGGATAGGCTCGGTATTGGGCTTGGAATGGGCTTATAAACTGTCCCCTTTGTATTTTGTGGTAGTTTTTGGGTATTGGACTTTGCAGGTTTTGTACTCAGTGTGGTTGAAAAACGTGGAGGTCGTAGACGTGTTTGTAATAGCCTTGGGCTTTTTCCTACGAGTATTTGCTGGGGCAATAGTGATTAATGCTCACTTGTCGATTTGGTTTTTGCTGTGTGTAATTTCGACTTCATTATTTTTGGCAGTAGGCAAGAGAAGAGCGGAGCTGGCTATTTTGGCGGAACAAGCGACGGCGGTACTGCACCGGAAAGTGATGGGGAAATACTCAACGGATATTCTGGATGCATATTTGTCGATGTTCGCAACGGCGGCGTTTTTGTCCTGGGCTTTGTATACTTTTAATTTCTATGAGCAGCTGAGTCAGCTGGCAACCCCGATTCCGCTGGTTTTAATATCCCGAACGCTGACAATTAATAAGTGGCTGATGGCTACTATTCCGGTAGTACTATTCGGGATAATGAGATATATCCGGATAATTTATGACGGGTCCCGGGCTGAAAGCCCGGAAAGAGTAATTCTTAAGGATATTCCCCTGCTACTATCGGTGCTGGTGTGGGGAACGATAGTGGTAATAGTACTGTATTGGGGACCGAGATAACCTATTCGAATTTTTGCGCGTATTGGGATGAGATCCAACCGGAGGAAGTGGCCGGGAGAGAGACCTTGATCAACAACCAGCCGAGCTGGCTTTCCAGAAGAGGAAAGGCTTCTCCGGGTTTGACCTGGCCGATTTCCGGAGCTGAAGTCGACGGGGATGAACGGACTCTTAAAAAACCGGTGGGTGTAGAAGAAATGAGGACATAGGGGCGAGCCAGAGTGGGGGTAGGCGGGAGAGTGTTTTTGGGCTTGGAAGTAGGGGTAGGTTTGCCCGCTGGGGTAGCTGAAGGGGTACCAGTCAGAGACTGGTCCGGCTGAGCCTCCGGGGTGGGAGTAAGCTGATCGGAATTAAGTACTGCGAGTTTGACATTAACCGTCAACTTGAAGCCGGCGACGGCTTTGGCGGAAACGGTTCTGGAAGCATAATCAGGAGCAGAAATAACCAATTGATGATCTCCCGGGGAGACAGAAGCCAGAGAAAGCGGGGTAAGGCCCTGGGGCTGGCCGTCCAAAGTGACTGAGGCGGAATCAGGGCCGGAAGTGATAACACTCAGGCCCGAGGTTTTGCCGGGTTGAGGTTGGAGGCTGATTATTTCACCGGAAGATTGACTGTCGCTTTCGGCAAATTCCCGTTTGATGACGGTAAAGACCTGGTTTGTCAGCCGGACTTTGGTTTGATAAGTGGTGAGAGCCGGGGAAACAGAGTCGGGTATGAGTTTAACGGTAACTTCGCCGGGACGGAAAGTTTTTTCAAAAGGGGTCTGACCCATTTGGACATTATCGACAAAAACGGTAGCGGCAGGAGTAGTTTCGATCTTGAGGGCGGCGGTGGGTTTTCGGGAGCGAAGAAAGCTGACCGTACCGAAGGCAGCCACGGTGCCCAAGCCGGCGAAAATAAAAATCAAGGCGACGATCTTTTTGGGCGTCATGAAGCGAATAATACCATAAATTAGCTTGTAGTTCATAGCCGGAGAGGGGCAAATGGTAAAATTATGAAGCTTGATCCGGTAGCCAAGTAGTAAGGCAGGAGTCTGCAAAACTCCCATACGCGGGTGCAATTCCCGCCCGGATCTCAGGATATGGGATTAAAAGAAATAATTATCTCAGGCATCAGGAGATTGGCTTCCCAGGATAAGGGGGAAATGTGGTTTAGGTCGCTGAGTCCGGAGATAAGGCAGGTATTAATGAGCGGGACGGATGAAGAAAGGAGGAATGCTGTAGCGGCTATGGGGCTGGGGGTCCCGGCAGA
>Ga0154755_112_pt1 | contig 9351 bp, 10 predicted proteins | sample Rifle2008BG16ft_FD_105763 | JGI IMG/M metagenome (GOLD analysis project Ga0154755, IMG submission 105763) | Candidatus Amesbacteria bacterium RBG_16_48_31 | reverse complement strand
TCTCTTAAACAATCTTTTTTTCCACAACGATATTCAGACCCTCTTTTATCTCGTCTGCAACCACATGTCCACTCGTATTCTATCCCTTCTCCCTTGATCAGCCTTAATATTGTCCATCCGCGTCCTCTTCCTCTCGGGATTACTGGTAGTGTTAACTTAGCCCCTGGTAGTGCATAAGTCTCAGCCGCATATCTCCTCCATTCTTCATCACTAGCTCCTTTGCCGGGATATCTCGGTCTATTTTTTGCGGGTTCTCTCTTTAGCCGCTCTTTCTGCTTCTTTGCGACTACTTCTTCCTGTACTTGAAGCATCTGCATCCTAGGTATCACTACCCTACCCGTTTTTGGATCAATATGCGCGCCTACAAAACCCAACGATTTTGCGTATTTAAGATCCTCACCAGTCCCGCTTAATATATCTCTTCTTTCCTTTTCACTCATATACCCCAACCAGCGGTAAGTAACACCGTCGCCGCCACTACTCCCCCAATGGTCACGTACTCCCACACCATCCGCGGCAGTAGTCTGTCCGCAAAATAATGTTGAGTTATTCCCATCAATATATATAATATCGTACACAAAAACACCGACAGTACTGCCACCGTTATCGGCCAGAAAGATATCGTCATGGCCAGAACTCCTACTAAAACAGCTTGCCAAAAAGAGTACGTTATCACCTCTTTAGACAAGAAACGATCCAACTTCACCGACCATAAAGCCGGCAGTAACATTGCCCAACTGGTCAGCCACACCCATATTCCCACTTCCCAGAAGGGTAACCGGAATGACCAGATGGTGTTATACACAAAAAAGCCTGTTACCAATGTCATCACAAATCCCACCGCACTTGCCGCCCTAAAAAGTGCAATAGTCCTGATGGCCGCCACCGAAAAAATATTTGCAGTCAGAAGCAATGCATACTGTCCTACTCCGAAAAACAGCATCACTGCCCCCCTGGCCCACCACGATCCCGGCAGAAGTATATAAAACATCCCCACTGAACCGGTAAACAATACCTGGGGCAGCAATACCGTCAGCCATTCCACCCCGGACAAACCTTCTCTCAGTGACCAGGCTGACAGTACCCAGGTCGAGGCCGCAAACAGACCCACCAGCGGATACCGCCATTCCAAAGGCGCCGCCTGAGCCAGCAGCAACCCCACCCCCAGACTGCCTGCCGTAGCTACCATTTTTTGCCTTTTACGCATATTCAATCAGCTTTTATCAAATAATTACACCACACGTTTGTCATATCACCCAATTCCCAAAGTTTCTCCACCAGCCGATCCGCTTTTTGTCTCTCCTCCTGAGGTAAGTCCAGAGGTACAAACGGTTTCATTACCAGATCTGCTGACTCCACCTCATACCCCAAATCCTCCAGCCTTTGTTTTATCTCAAATGTCTTCTTCGGCTCGCAGTAAATCAAAAATCCGTCCTCAACTACTTCGACATCTTCTATTCCCAAATCAATCATCTCCAATTCCTGTTCATCCATGCTTTTTAAACTTGTATCCCGAACTTTTACTTTCAGCTCCCCCAGCTGGTTAAACAGATATCCCACAGCACCGCTGCTGCCCAGGCTCCCGCCTCCTTTATCCAATAAGGTCTTTATTTCCTGGGCCGTCCTCAGCTTATTATCCGTCACTGTCTCGATAATAACTGCCGCTCCCCCGGGTAAAAAACCTTCAAACACCGCTTCTGACATTCGTTCTCCTCCCCCAGTACCTGTACCTTTATCTATCGCTCTGGATATATTATCTTTGGGCATGTTAAACTGTCTGGCTTTTTCCACGGCCAGCCTCAGGCGAAAATTCTGGTCAGGATCAGCTACTCCCCCGCTCTGCCGCACTGCTACAGTAATTGCCGTCGCCAGTTTGGTAAAAATCGCCCCCTTCTTCGCGTCTTTGACCTCCTTTTGCCTTTTTATAGTCGACCATTTTGAATGCCCGGACATACCGCTCCAATTATACCAGTTGACTTCCCCCCGTCACCCCTTATACTTTTCGGGGTAGAAATATGGATCAGAATTTGCCCAATCAAGCCATATCCGCAGCCATGGATCGGAATTGGAAACTGGCTGTCAGACTCAATTTACAGATCCTCAAATCCGAACCCCACGATACCCAGGCTCTCAACCGATTAGCCCGGGCATATCTGGAAACAGGACACAAAGTCAAAGCCCAGACGGCCTACAAGCAGGTTCTGAAAATTGATCGTTACGACTCAATCGCGACAAGGGGATTGCAGCAAGTAAAAAATGCCGGTTCTGCCCTTGCAACTGTCTTTGCTTCACCTGCCGCACTACCTCAATTCCTGGAAGAGCCGGGGATTACCCGCACCGTCAGCTTGTCCCGCCTGGGAGACCCGAAAATCTTGTCAGCCCTGCGCCCCGCCGATCCCGTCTTAGTCACCGCCAGACAGCATTGTGTTTCCGTCCTCACTCCCCAAAAGCAGTATCTGGGTCGCCTCCCTGATGACCTGGCTTCCCGTATGCGCACCCTGCTTAAGGCGGGCAATGTATTCCAAGCCTGGGTAAAATCCGTTGAACTGCAAAACTCGGACAAAACCAAGCCCGGGCTAAAAATATTCATCCGTGAAGTCAGCCGCGGAGCCAAGTACAAAGACTCTCCTTCCTTTCCCCCCACGGAAAAACTTACTTACGTCTCATTTACCCCGCCTGAACTTGTCCATCAGGAAAAACCCAACATTTCCACCACCGGTGAAGACACCGCGGAAGTCGATTCGCCGGAACAGATCGACTAACTCCCTTCCCCCAGCCACCATTGTCTGTACTTTTTTCCCAAGATTATTTTTATTTCCTTCTCCCCTAACCCCTCATCCTTACCTTCCCGGCAGCCAAAATATTTCAGCATCCATTTATAGCTAATAGCCACTTTCCTCGGCTCGCTTCCGGTCAAAACTTCGCACTTCTCTGCCTGCGACGACTCACTGACTACGCTTTTTACGGCCAAACCGGTGTTTTCTAAAACTTCCGCTACGTGCGACCCCAACCCGTCTACTTCAGTAGTATTCACTACTGTCACTTCCGCTCCTTCCAAACTAATGCTGGTGGATATCAATCTGCCTGACATGCCGGCTTTAAAACCGGAACTCAGTTCCCGGTACACCTGGCCGTCCGCGGCTTTTGCTTCAACTACCCCCGGAAGTGTTTTTAATTCCAATTCTTCCCAACGCACCTTCCTGCTCCACTGCCACCAATTAAATCTGTCCCACAAATTAATTCCTGATAAATTGTCCGATTTTGCATACGCAGTGTACCCGACACTCAGGTAATCCGCCACCGAATCCGCGACCCATTTACCCCCGTATTTCTCACCTATCTGAGGAAGCACTTTCACCTGCCATCTCCCCCTTCCCCCGACAGTCACTACTTCCAGTTCCGGCGGCAGAATCAGTTTCAATCCCCTCTCCGTTACCGGGTCAAAACTGGCTACAGTCATCATTCCGTTCCAGACAATCAGAGTAAATCGTTCATCCCCCCGCCACTTCCTCTCTGCCCGGGTTTTCAAAAAAAAGCTCACCAAAGCCGCTATCACCAGCACTGCCACTCCCCTACCCAACCACTTTCCCCTCCGGTTTTTGGCTTTTCTCATGCTTTACTTGGTACCAGTTTCCCCGATTCTAATAAGGCTGCCAAGAATTCCCCTCCGATCCTGTGTGGAATCAACACATAATCCGCTCCCGCCGCATACAACAGAGTTGCATCTGTGTCATCACGGGCGGTTAATATCCGCGCTTGCCGGTTTTTCCTACCCTCCGCTTTTAGTCCTCTTAAAAGCAGCAGCTCGTCCCTCACATCAGGCACGGTCGAAATGATTGCTGCAGCTTTCTCCAAACCCAATTTTTCGTATATTTCGAAGTCCGCCATATCACCGTAAACTGCCTTCGTACCTTCGTTTTCCAGTCTCTCGATTATGGTCGGATTGAAATCCACCACCAATACCTCAAAACCCATTTTCTCCAAGACCGGCCGCACCACTTTTCCTACCCGGTTATGACCGAACAATACCACATGACCTGCCAATTTCTCTATTCTTTCACTAATTACTCCCGCCTTTTTACGCTCAAATAACTTAGCTAACACCCCGAAAGTCCGGTACAGCCGGTTTGCGTGCAGGATGAAATAAGAAGATACCGGCATTGTCACCACCGCCATCACTGTTAACACGCTTAGCGCTTTCGGATCCGTCAGTCCCGAACTTACTGCCCCGGCCATCAGAATCAACGAGAATTCCGACACCTGGGCCACCGTCAAGCTGGCCAAAAAAATTACTCTTTTCCGAAATCCCAAGTAACCGAAAATCGCCATCAATATTACCGGGCTGACCAACAGCACAAATACGGACATGACCATTGTGGACCAACCGAAGCCTGCTAAATCCCCCAAATTAATCTTTGCCCCCAAAGCCACGAAAAACCAGGTCAGAAAAAAATCTCTCAAAGGTCGCACCCTGGAAATTATCTCCGCCTGCTCCACCGCCGACGCCAGCGCCAGTCCTGCTAAAAATCCCCCGATTTCCAGCGGAAATCCAAAACCCGGAGAAGCAACCACAGCGGCCAGTACCAGGCACCAGCCCACGGACCCGATAAACAACAGTTCCGTGGATTGGGCCAAAAAATCTACCACCCGTTTAACCACGGTTTCCGACAGCACCAGGATCGCCGTCACCACCACCACCCCTTTAATCACAACGGTTAGTAGTCCCATCCAGTCCACCACCCCGCCTCCCTTGGCCATCCCGCTCATTATCACCATCAGCCCTATCGCTACAAAATCCTGGACCAGAAGATAACCCATGGTAATTTTTCCGTACAGGCTTTGCAGATCACCTATTTCAGACAACAGTTTAACCACGACTATCGTACTGGCGAAAGTCATCCCTATACCCAAATAAATGGCCGTAATAGGATCATATCCCAACACCCTGGCCAACCCGTACCCCAAAACAGAAGTAATAATTATCTGTCCCAACCCGGATATGAGTGCTACCCGGCCCATCTTTTTCAGTTCAGCTATCGGCAATTCCAACCCCACCAAAAACAGCAGCAGCGTCACCCCCAACTGTCCCATAACGGAAATCATGGTTTGCAAAGTCTGGGAATGTGCCGCCTGCGACCTCCAAACCACCGAAATCACCAATCCTGCCAGCACATACCCCAACATTACCGGTTGCTTAGTCAACCTGGCCGCTACCCCCCCCAAAGCCGCAAGTCCCAAAATTACCGCCAGACCAAAAAACACCTCAGGCATATATCCAGTGTAACAAAAACTGAACGCTAGACGCTAGTCACTAGACGCTGCAATTCCTCCGGTACCGGGGCTTCAAAACTTACTCTGTTACCTGTTGCCGGATGGACAAACTCCAGATACTTGGCATGCAGCCACAGCCTCGGGCACCATTTCCTCTCCTCAACCACCTTCCTCCTGCCTCCATAAATCGTATCCCCGGCTACCGGATGCCCTATATGCGCCAGATGCACCCGTATCTGGTGGGTCCTACCCGTCAACGGCGTCAATTCCAGCATTGAATATTGAGCATTAGATATTGAATATTTTTCTAATACCCTCCACTCCGTTACCGCCATTCTCGACAAATTCCCGCTCACGCCAAATTTTTTCTTCACTTTCGGATGCCTTTCTACCGGCACTGCAATGATTCCCGATTCTTTATCCATAATTCCGTTCACCAGCGCCCGATACCTCTTTACCGTCTTTCTCTCCATAAATTGCTTCTTTAATTTCTCATAAATTTCAGGGGTCTTAGCCAGTACCATCACTCCGCTCGTTTCTTTATCCAATCTGTGCACCACGCCCCCCTTCTCATAAAACTCCCCGGTTTTGATATTTGAATTTTGATTTTTGAGTTTAGGAGCATGCCACTCCTGGACCGTAATTTCGGCAGTAGTTTGCGACTTATTAACTACCATCCCCGCCGGCTTGTCGACCACACAAATACTCTCATCCTCAAACATTACCCGGGGGACCAAGATCATTAAAAATTAAAAAATAAAAATTAAAAATTATTTCTCCCTCTTCCTCTCACATTCCACACACAAGGTCGTCTCCGGCATCACCATCAGCCTGTCGGTATCAATCATTTTCCCACAATTCTCACACACTCCATACTTGCCGACCTTAATCATCGACAAAGCCTTTCGGATCTGGATAATACTTCTATCTGCAACCTGTTTTATTGCAGACACCTGCATGTGCCCCACTCTCTCCGCCGCATCGTATCTATCGCGGCATTATCGTTCAGCCGGCTCGTATCCGAAAAAGGATCTTCCTTGACCAACTCTTTCTTCCTTCTCTGAAGGCCGGACAACTTTGACATCAGGTAACCCTTCACCGGCCGCAATACCTCTTCCGGATACCTGATTACCCCCGCCATCTTGCTTTTTTTAGTTTTTGCCATACATTTATATTTCCTTCTGTTTGCCTCCCCGAACGCAGGTATATTGTCCCCCCAGCCGCTACCAGAATCCAGGCGGAAATCCATTGTTCAGGAGACAGACCGACCCAGTATATATTACCGGGCTTAAGTAATGCAACCACGATTATCCCGGCGGCGCTCCACATTAAGGACACCAAACCTACCATTCCCGGTTTGCCGCTCTTATACCACCTGATTTTTCTGTAATTTCTGGCTGTCCACCCGGCAATCACCCATCCCGAAGCAAACACCAAAGCGTAATACCAGTTCCCCAACCCTAGAATCAGACTCGCTAATACTCCCGCCCCCAGATACACTCCGGCCACCAGGTCAAACCACTCCCAAAAATCCCACTGGTTTATTCTGCACCAGCGCCTCAATGTCCATCCGCTCAAAATTATCCCGCCCCAGACCCACCACCCAAAATCGCGGCTTATTAAGTATCGGCCGGCTATCGATCCTGCGGCAAACCACCATCCCAGGGAAACGATCAGGCTCAGCACTTTTTCCTGGTCAAATTCAAACCGCGTCTGACGCCAAATCGAAAATCCGGACCACACTACTACCCCGCTTACTCCTACTATGCGCAGTACAGCCGGTAATCCCCAATCCATTCCCAAATCATACCACTACTTATTTCGCCCGCTCTACGTAACTTCCGTCCCTGGTATCCACCACCACCCTATCTCCCTGATTGACAAACAACGGTACTCTTGTGGTCATCCCGTTAACCAGTTTTGCGGATTTAAAAATATTTGATACGCTGTCACCTTTCACTCCCGGATCCGTCTCCGCCACTTCAAATGTCATTTTCAGCGGCAGTTCCACCAAAAGCGGCTTCTCATCCCAAAACAATATATCCACTATCACCCCCTCCTGCAAATAAACGGCACTAGAACCTGCGACCTGACCACTAATCACTAACTGATCAAACGTCCTGGGGTCCATAAACACACTGTTATCTCCATCTTTGTACAGGTACTGCATCGGCTTTCTAGCCGTCTCTATCTCCTCTACTCTGGCAGAATTCACATAACTTTTATCCAGCGTGGTCCCGGTTAGCAAATTCTTCACTTTCACTTTTATCGTCGCCGACCCCCGGCCCATCTTGATATGCTCATATTTGAGCACCTGCCACAGCTGACCATCCTCCTTAAAAGCAATTCCGGATCTCAATTCCTGGACTGCAATCATAACCTGGCAATTTTAACCGCTGCATCTTAAAATGTCACCAAAGCCCTGGGGCAAGTGGCGGAATGGCAGACGCGCAGGTCTCAAAAACCTGTGAGCCGAAACGCTCGTGTGGGTTCGACTCCCACCTTGCCCACCCTATATCCTGACGTATAATCCAAAATATGCCCCCCGAACTACTCTTTAATAATTGCCTCTATAAACCCGGAGAAATTGTCACTGTCACCCGCCGTGGTGTTGATCATAAATACGAAGTCACCTCTTCCCCCGACAACACTAAACCAAAAAAAACAAGAGGCTGCTCTATCAAAAGGGCTCTAATAGCGGCCAAAAAGGTGAAACTAGATACTGCTATCGGCCATTGTCCCGATTGCGACGGTTCCTTCAAAGTCCAGAAAATAACCTAAACCCCTTAGCTTGCTTTCCTCTTCCCCTCTACCGAGTAAAACTTAATTCTGTCCCCTCTGAAGCGCAGTTTAATGGAACGCAGCGGTCCGTTACGATGCTTGGCCACATCCAGGTTCAAACTCTCCATATCCTCTTCATTCTCCCGCCACATAAACATCACCACGTCGGCGTCCTGTTCGATCGCACCCGATTCCCTCAAGTCTGCTAACTGCGGTTTCTTCACTCCCCGGGCTTCCACCTGCCGAGACAGCTGCGACAACGCTAAAACCGGTATCTTCAACTCCCGGGCCAGGTTTTTCAACCCTTGGGAAATTTCTGACACCTCCGCCACCCGATTGTCCAGATTCCTTACCGGCCGTGCCAGCTGCAAGTAGTCTACTATTATCAAACGCAGGCCCTGTTCCGCCTGCAGCCGCCGCGCTTTGGTCCGCATTTCCAGTATAGACATCCCCGGCGTGTCATCAATATACAAAGGCGTCTCATACAATTCTCCCATCGCATCCGACAGTTTGGTAAATTCCTCCTCGTTCAGTCTTCCCGTTTTCATTTTCCAGGCGTCTATTTCCGCCTGTGATACCAACAGTCTGTCCATTAGCTCCTCCTTGCTCATCTCCAGGGAGAAAAAGCCCACCGGCAATCGATGCTTAAACGATGTGTTCTGGGCAATATTCAAGGCCAAGGCAGTTTTGCCGATTCCAGGCCTGGCAGCCAGTATCAGCAGGTTACTATCCTGCATCCCCGCTAAAGTGTCGTCCAGGTCCGGGTAACCGGTCGGTACTCCCCGCAGACTCCCCGGGGCTTTGTGCAGTTCATCCAGCCGGTCAAACGACTCCGTCAAAATACTTTTGACCGGAACGAACACCTGCTTAAGGTGCTGTTGGGCCAGTGAAAACACGCTTTGCTCGGCAGTATCCAAAATCTGGCGCACATCCCCGCCTTCATCAAAAGCCATATCCGAGATTTTGGCCGCGGCAGAAATCAATTGCCGCTTGGTGTAAGAATCCTTCACCAGCCGCCCATAATGCTCGGCATGAGCCGCGGTGGGTACCCGGTTCACCAATTCCACCAGATAACCCGCTCCCCCGACTTCCGTCAACACCCGCTTTTTTTTCAGTCTTTCTGTTACTGCCACTACATCCACCGGTTCCCGCTCCTGATATAGATCCACAATTGTCTCAAATATCTTCTGGTGCTTCGGCAGATAAAAGTGCTCCGGCATCAAAAACTCCACCACCGCCACCACTGCATCCCGGTCCAAAAGCAGCGCTCCCAGTATGGACTGCTCGGCATTTTCAGAA
>Ga0154755_105_pt1 | contig 15436 bp, 20 predicted proteins | sample Rifle2008BG16ft_FD_105763 | JGI IMG/M metagenome (GOLD analysis project Ga0154755, IMG submission 105763) | Candidatus Amesbacteria bacterium RBG_16_48_31 | reverse complement strand
GCACTGATTCCCATTTATCAGTCTTCCCCATCAAGCGCTGATACAACTCCTCTGCCAAAAAGGGAGCCATCGGTGCCATTATTTTGACAAACACTTCCACCTCCTTTTTACCCACCTCATCCCTGTGCGATCCCCACCAATTTATCCAGGTCATCAGAGCTGCAACCGCAGTATTAAATTTCATGGCTTCCAGATCTTTATCGATTTTCTCCACCAGCCTCGCCAGCCTCCATTTAGCCTCCTGGGAACTATTACTATTACTATTAATATTTACTAACCTCCTCACCCTCTTCAAAAACCGGTACACTCCCTCCATACTTTCCCAGCTCCACGAAATGGCCTGCTCAAAAGGCCCCATGAACATTTCATACAGCCTCAAGGTGTCCGCCCCGTATTTTGCCACCACCTCATCCGGATTAATCACGTTCCCCCGGCTCTTGCTCATCTTCCTCCCGTCAGGACCCAATACCATTCCATGGCTGGTCCTCTTGGTATAAGGCTCCTCAGTGGGCACTACCCCCAGGTCAAACAGGAACTTATGCCAAAACCGCGAGTATAATAAGTGTAAAGTAGTGTGTTCCATTCCCCCGTTATACCAGTCCACGGGCAGCCAATACTTCAATTTTTTCAAGTCTGCCAGCTTCTGGTCATTATGCGGATCGCAATAACGCATAAAATACCAGGATGAGCCGGCCCAATTCGGCATCGTATCGGTCTCCCGCCGCGCAATACTTCCGCACCCCGGACACTTCACTTTTAACCACTCCGTAACCTGTGCCAGAGGCGACTCCCCAGTCTCGCTCGGTTGATACTTTTCCACTGGCGGCAGTTTTACCGGCAAATCTTTTTCATCGGCCGGATACCACCCCACCGAATTCCACTTCTCCTGACCCCCTCCTCCATAACTCCCCCTCCCCCCACTACCATCATCAAACCAGCTTCTACCCTCCCTGGCACACCTCTCACAATATATCATCGGTATCGGTTCCCCCCAATAATGCTGTCTGGAAAACACCCAATCCCGCAAATGATAGTCTACCACCCTCTTTCCCCACCCTTTCCCTTCAAAGTAATCCATTGTTTTATTCATGGCTTCGGAAAAATCCATCCCATTCAAGAAATCTGAATTCACCATAACTCCCTTATCTCCAATATGCACCACATATGGTTCTTCTGTAATGTCTTTGGCATCACCATCAGGATTCGACACCACTCTGGGAATCGGCAGTTCATATTTCTTGGCAAATTCCCAATCTCTTTGGTCATGCCCTGGACATCCCTGCACTGCCCCCGTCCCAATAGTAGCCAATACAAAATCCGCCACCCATACCGGAATTTTTTCTCCGGTAATATGATTCGTCACATACTTGCCTGTAAACACGCCTGTTTTAATTTTTCCTTCAGAAATTCTTTCTCTTTCTGATTTATTGGTTGCTTTTTCCACATATTCTCTTACCTCTTTGTTAGTTTTTGCCATCTTCTGGGTAAATTGGTGTTCAGGCGCAATAACCAAAAACGTAGCCCCAAAGTTCACGGGGGTAGTAGTAAACACTGTAATATCATCATCAGAATCGACCACTTTGTAAGTAATCTCAATTCCTTCCTTCTTCCCTATCCAATTCACCTGCTGCCGTTTTATATCCTCCCGGTAATCCACACCGGACAAATCCGAAAGTAGTCTATCCGCATACCTGGTTATTCTAAGAAGCCATTGAGACTGTTTGCGGCGCAAGGTGGGCGTCGAGCACCGCTCACACTTCCCGTCTATTACTTCCTCATTGGCCAAATTGATCCTGCAGGACGGGCACCAGTTAACCATTATTACATCCTTGTACGCTAAACCTCGCTTAAACAACTGGACAAATATCCACTGTGTCCATCTGTAATAATCCGGATCAGTTGTATTAACTTCCCGGCTCCAGTCAAATGACAGTCCCCAGGCTATTGCTTGCGCTTTGGAGTTTTTTATGTTTTCCGCTGTCGTTATCGCCGGGTGGATACCGGTTTTTACTGCATAGTTTTCTGCCGGCAGACCAAAGGCATCCCAACCGAAAGGGAATAACACATTAAATCCTTGCATCCGCTTTTTCCTCGCCACTGCATCCAGACAGCTGTATGATCTGGCATGCCCCACATGCAGCCTTTCCCCAGATGGATAAGGAAACTCTATTAATATATAAGCTTTTGGCTTATTCGAATAGTTTACCGCTCTATACAGCTTCTTCTCCCGCCATATCATTGTTAATTTTAATTCTATTTCACCGGGTTTAAAGACCATTATTAGAATTTTATCTCTGCTCCTGACTATAAGCAAACATTACACCTGAAAATAATAAGCTAATCCGACTTATTTCTTTTTTTCATATATCCTATTATTAGCTGTATTTTTTCATTAATAGTCTACTTTTTCTAAATTATTTATTAAATCTTTCATCAATCCTCTGATCTAATACCCTCTTTAAAATATTTGGCAATCATTATTACAAGATTGATAAATTTCTTTAGATCATATCTTGTAGTATATAAGTAAAATGTTCTTCTATGTGTCAATTAATTGCTTCTGATTTATTCAGGTTGCAAAAATATTGGTTCTCCTTTATACTCTGTTCATTACTTTTCATACGACTTTTCATTTTACATTAATAAATATAATTACCAAAAATACAGTATAATACTCTGTAATTATGGATTACACCCAGGAACTTTTAGCTTTGTTCCGCCAACATCTGCTTGATCAATCGGTGTCCCCCAACACCCTAAAAAACTACCTCTCTGACCTGCGGGTATTTATAAATTTTGTCACCAGTCAATTCCACCCTCTAAGCCGGGAGAATTTATCTACAATTACCCTTCCTGACGTTACAGCCAAATACCAGCAGTACCTCTCTGCAGTCAATCCTTCCGCCACCGTCAAACGCAGGTTATCCTCACTGCGTCACTTTACTGAGTTTTGCGCTCAAACCGGACTCATCTCACCTCCCGCTCCTGCTTCCGCTGTTTCCCCGGCTCCCTCCCCTTTTACCCCAAATATCCCCCCCCCACCGTCTATTCAGCCGGAACCCCCTCCCCCCCCTCCGGCACCGGTCCCTCCGCCTGAAGTTCAACCACTACCGGAGTCACCGTCATCCCCATCAGCCAATTTCAACCTTATAAAACTCTTACCTGAAGTTTTTCCCGGACCCGCTCCAAAAATCTCTTCCCCCATCCCGCCGGTTTTTGTTTACGTTATCCTGATGCTAATTTTCATCCTTAGCTTTTTTGCTACCTACTTCCTGCTCCAGTAACCCAATCTAATGATCCAAGTACATCAATCATTCTTCCCCCGATATTTTCTTTCCAGTGCCTCAGAAAAAACTCTTCTATCCGCCTCACTTAAACCACTGTTAGTCCGCCGGTCAAATACCGGCGCCCTCGCCACCTTCATATCATGATCCGGATCCCGACTCACACTTACATAAAACACGTCCTTCACTCTCCCTCCTCTCAGGGTATATCCAATTTCCCCAGGCTCCCCATCTAAATTACCACCCCTATCAGTCCAACCATGAACAGCTTCATGAGTTAAGCGATCACTATTAATCCATTCCGCGCCTTTCTTTTTCCTCACCGCCATCGCCAATTTTTGTACACCCCTGGCTACATCGCCGTTAGTCCGAATATCTCCCACCACCACCACAACACGATTGCGCAACCAATAAATGACTCCACTAACACCAGCTACCGCCAACAGTCCCAAGTAAACCAGTGCCTCACCCACACTCACCACGATTTCCACTTCCTTCATGTGCTTATTATACTACAGGATAGTCACACTTTAACATCAGACTCTTTCAGCACACCATATTCCTACTCCTCTCCTAAACAGCCGTCCTAGTGCCCTACAGCGGGTCGATTCTCAAATAGTTTTTTCTAAAAAATCCACTCCCTCCTCTACCTATCTCTTCCCGTATCAATTGCCATCTCGCCCAGAATCTCTTCCGACTTTGCTCTCCCATCCTCCACAAACCTCTGGTAATTGGCCCACTTTCGCTCGTTCCAGTTCTCAAACAGCGACAACACCACCTCGGGATGAATCCAGTTCCTCGCCGAACTCGGGTCCAGATAATACTGGTAACTTGAGTACATATATTCCTCAGGTTTAAAACCAGTCACTGTTTCCACCAGACCAAACCGTCTCACTTCCCGAGACACCGGATTTAAATGCACCCACCGGGTCAAATGTACTATCCGCTCATCCCCCCAAACTTCCACGCATCGATATCCGCTTTCCCACAGCGTCCCAATCCGTTTATACCTCCCGTTGAAGTACATGGCATAAGCCGTTCCCAACCGCCGCATCAGCTTGGCTATCGTTTCTGCCTCTTGCGGCTGCAGTACCAAATGAAAGTGATTAGGCATCAAGCAGTACCCCAGCAGTTTTATCCGGCCAAAAAGATTCATCTTTTGTCTGTGCCGGCTCAAATATGGTCTTTCTGATTTAAATCTCCCTCCTTTCTCAATAATAAACTCCCCCAAATAACCTTTGAGTATTCCTATAAACTTCTCAAAGTCCTCAGTATCAGAAAAAATTACTCTTCCGTCTACCCCCCTATTATATATATGGTATATCCGGCCAGGAGTCATATCCCAATTCTACCAGGTGCTACCTATTGCGCAATAGGACAGAACATAAGCATTTTGGGGCTTGACTTCAACGTGTTTCCAATTATTAAATATATACACAATATGAAAACCAGTGCTACACTGCAAAAAATCGGTTTCTTTATTATCCAAGCCACGATTCTTCTGCTCCCCCTCTTCTTTCTAACCGTTACTTCCGAATTCTACGAGTTTAATAAACTAGCCTTGCTCATCGTCACCTCATCCATCCTTACCCTCATCATGGCAGCTAACTTCGTACTTGACCGTCAAGTCCGCCTGCTAAGAAGCCCGCTGGGTCTGCCGTTGCTTTCTCTATTCGCCGCATGGATCTTTTCCACTTTCCTCAAAACACCCAATCGGCTCGATGCCTTGGTTGAACCCGGTCAAACCAGCACCATTATCTTCCTGATCTTATTTTTCCTCGCCGCCACAAATCTCATCCGCACCAAAAAAGAGCTGGAGCTTGCTTTTTCCACCCTCCTTGTCTCCACGGCCATCTTAGCTCTCATAACTATCGCCTGGGGCTCGGGTTTAATACCCCAGATTATTCCCTTCAAATTTGCCCAAAATCCGACCTGGACACCTCTGGGCAGTCCCCTAACCGCATTGCTTCTCTTTATCACCCTGCTTCCCCTGCAAATTATCCTCACCCTTAAAGACAAATCCAGCTCCACTAAAACTCTCCTCCTTTCACTCTCTATACTTGGCTCGGTAGTCGCCAGCGGTCTTCTCATTTTTCGACTTTTCGGTTCCGGCCCCAATAGCCGTCCCGTTTTTTTACCCCAAGCCGCCAGTTGGGCTATCGCTCTTGAATCTATCAAAATCTCCCCCATTTTGGGTACCGGCCCAGCCACCTATTTATCCAATTTCAGCCGATTCCGGCCCCTCAATTTCAACCTCACCCCACTCTGGAACATCCGCTTTACCTCTGCCGGTAATTACTATCTCCAGTTACTTTCCACCCTGGGACTTTTCGGACTCGCCGCCTACACTTTCCTCGTCCTCCGCTCCTCCAATCTCTTCTTCCATATCTTTAAATCCTCCTCTGAGTCCCCATTCCGTGCTTTGGCCCTGGGTTCTACGCTATCCTTAATCATTCTTTTCATCTCTCAACTAATCATCCCCTCCTCTATTGTGACACTTTTCGTTATCTTCATTCTTTTAGTTATCGCCACCCAGGCATTCAAACAAATGGGGTCTTCACTGGTTCATGAAGCCAATATCGACATAGTCGCTGCGTCGGACACCGGCATCCGCTCCCCTCTCCTTCCCTGGATTTTCCTCGGCCTAGCTCTTCTACTCATAATTCCCACTGTCTACCTCGGCTCTCGTGCTTACGCGGCCGAAATTTACTTCCAAACTGCCCTCAAAGCCGCAGCCGGTAATCAGGGTAAAGCCACTTACGATAACCTTCTCAAAGCCATGCAGGCCAACCCCTACAAAGACACATATCGCCTCGCCTACTCCCAAACCAACCTTCTCCTGGCTAATTCCGCCGCCGCCCAACCCAATCTGACAGCTCAAGACCGATCCACTATCACCCAGCTTATTCAGCAATCCATCCGCGAGGCCAAAAACGCTGTCGCTTTAAATCCGGCTAAAGTTACCAACGTCGAAAACCTGGCCACTGTCTACAGAAACCTCCTCAACTTAGCCCAGGGAGCCGATGTTTGGACAGTAGCTTCATATCGTCAGGCTATCCTTCTCGATCCTGCCAACCCCAACCTCAGGATCGCCCTCGGAGGAGTCCTCTATTCCCTCAAAAACTACGACGAGGCTATCCGTTTCTTCCAGGCAGCCGCCGACCTCAAGCCTAACCTCCCCAACGCTCACTACAACCTAGCTGCTGCGTATAAAGAAAAGGGTGACCTGCGAAACGCCGTCGCCTCCATGCAAGTCGTCGTGAACTTAGTCGACAAGTCCTCCGCCGACTTTACCAAGGCCGCGGCGGAACTCGAGGACCTGAAGACAAAACTGGGCGAGACTGCCGCTCCAACCACCCCCGAAGCTCAAACTCCCACTCAAACTCAATTAGAAGCCCCAAAACCTCTCCCCAGTCCCAGAATCAGCCCCCCGATCGAACTACCCGCTGAACTCGGGCCCGATGAAACCACCAACACCCCGGCCCCCTCCCCTGCCACCTCACCCGCTGCTTCCCCTTCTCCTGCCCCTAATCAGTAAACAATCCAAGTTTAAGTATTTACCCCCATAAGTTAAAATCTCTATAAGTTAATGCCTGGGCCATTAGCATAGTAGTAGTGCACCGCATTCGCATTGCGGGGACGGGGGTGCGATCCCCCCATGGTCCACAACTAATCTCGCGCCCGAACAAATCCCGCTTTAACCGCTTCTCTCTCCGAACAAAACCAGCGGTCGGCCTCATCCAAATTAACCACCACCTGGGAATAATGCCTAAAACTCGGCAAATGATAATACCGCTTGCCATGAATGTCATAGTTCCCCTTGACAGCACACGGGCCACAAGTCTTCCAAAAGCCCGCCTCATTTTCCTTAGCTGTCTCAGCCGCGGAAACCAACTCCCCCTGATGCTTTAAATTAACACTATTATAGAAAGTGTCCCGATATGCCCATCATTTGGTAGAAGTTATGCGTGCACACGCATTTCGATGGACATATATCCGTTCCGCTCCACTGAACGACTATAACACTCTCCTTCCTCCGCAGTGTCTATCCCTATCAACCGAATACTTTTGTCATACCCGGAAACCTTAATGGTATCACCGTCAATAACTCTTATTACCGCGTGAGATCGGGAAAAAAAGAACCCGCCAGCGACAGCCAAAACAGCAACACCTGCCCCGATCAGACCCAACTTCTTCACCATATTCAGTCTAGCACGAAGTACCCTCCGCTAAACCCAAGGTTGCACCTTAAGCCCGGAATCTTTAAAATATCCCCATTCAGAGGGCCCGTAGTTCACCGGCAGAATAAGTCAATGGCATTGACTAGAAAGGGGTTCAATTCCCCTCGGGTCCACCCCAAATGCCCTTTTCCAAACTGTTCCTTTATTTCACAGTCTTTCTCACCGGCGCCGCAGTCCTCATCCTGGAGGTCGTGGCCGTACGCGTCCTGGCCCCATTTTTCGGCAACACCATATTTTCCGTCTCCAGTATTTTATCTGTCGTCCTGGCCGCCCTCAGTCTGGGATATTACCTCGGCGGCCGTCTGGCCGACCGCCGCCCGTCATCCCAACTCTTTTACTCTCTCATCATCATTTCCGGCCTCGCCACCCTACTCGTCAAAATCTCCGGATCCGCACTTCTTCCTTTATTTTCCCTCACCTTACCCCTGACCACCGGCCCTTTAATCAGCTCTTTTTGCCTCTTTTTGCTTCCCGCTTTAATCCTGGGTACCCTCTCCCCGTTTGCAATCAAGCTCAGCCAGCAATTTTACCCATCCGACAAAATCGGCCAAGCTTCCGGAACGATTTTTTTCTGGTCTACCGCCGGGAGCCTATTTGGCAGCTTGTCTGCAGGTTTCCTGCTCATTCCCCGTTTGGGCACTGACCAAATCATTATCGCCACCGGCCTCGCGCTGGTCATCCTAGGTACAGCCGGCCTAAAACTCTTGCGCCCCCCGGTAATACTCTCTATCATTGCGGTCACTCTCGGCGAGCTGACCCTCATTTCCTTAATTTCCCCCGCCCGATCTCCCCAAATTGTCTACTCCGGAGACGGTATCTACCAAAAAATCCTCATCAGGGACACGTCCTCAGCGCCTCGCACCCGTTACTTAATCCAGGATAAAAACACTTCTGCGGCTATTTATCTTGAATCCCCGGACCATGTTTTTGCCTATACCCAGTATTACTCTCTCTATAAAACATTCTTTCCCTCGGCCAAAAAAGTCCTGGTCATAGGCGGCGGCGCATATACCATCCCCAAATCCTACCTGGCCGACTCGCCGGATTTTCAAGTCGACGTGGCTGAAATTGAGCCTGGTCTATATCTTTTAGCCCGGAAATATTTTATCCTCCCCGACTCCCCCCGCCTCACAAATATTACCGCCGACGGCAGGTCCTACCTCGCTCGTTACCCCGGCTCCTACGACATTATCTTTGCCGATGCTTACTCCTCTTTCCTTTCCATTCCTGGGCATCTCGTCACCCGGGAATTTTTCCGGCTTGCCAAATCCCGCCTTTCCCCCGACGGCTTATTCATTGGCAACTTTATAGGTTCAATCACTCCCACTTACCCGTCTTATTTCCTCTCCCAACTCAAAACTTTTACCTCCGTCTTTCCCGCCCACCTGGTCTTTACCCTCGACCAATCCGACCCCGGCCGCATTCAAAACCTGATATTTGTCGGCTTTAATCAACCCCCCTCCTCTCCCTCCTCCAGCCTCCCATCTAACTTCAAAATCCACCTTCTGGATACTAACACCTATGATCTGACGCCACATCCCGTATTCACCGACAATTACAATCCGGCTGAATACATTTTAGCTCAGACCCTCACACACTCTTTTTAGCTTCTGGCTGCTTGTCTGTTGTTTTTGAAACAGTCTCGGCACAGTACCGGTTTGTCACCTCTCGGTTCAAACGGAACCGTATCCTGCCTGCCGCAATTGCTACAGGTAATAGGATAATCTCGCCGCTGCCCCATCGTGTCAGACTTTTTTTTGGCGCGATCCTCGGGACATCGGGTAGGGGGATTGGTAAATCCTTTCTCCTGGTAAAACTTTTGCTCGCCGACTGTCCATACAAACTGTTTACCGCAATCGCGGCAAGTTAGGGTCTGATCCTGCATTGTTTGATCATTCATATTGATATTAACTTTTTCACTAAAAAAGCCCAGCTAAACCTAGGCCTTATAAAAAGTAGTATTTTTTCACCTCCTTCTAGTTTAAAATCCCAAGTCTTCCTGTACCTCCGGGACAAAAAACCAGAAGGACCATCAACCGGGCTGCCTGCATTATACCACTTCCCAACCTATTTCAGAAAGTCCAGCGGGCTAAGCCTTACTCCGCCTTTGATAATCTCAAAGTGCAAATGCGGTCCCGTAGACCTCCCCGTTGACCCTTCCAGTCCTATCTTGTCTCCCCTGTTTACTGTTTGTCCCACTGATACTAATGTCTTTGATAAATGCCCGTATAAAGTCACAAAACCATTTCCGTGATCAATCTCCACCCGAATTCCGTACCCGCTTGAATCCGGCCACCCGGCCACAATCACTCTCCCGGCGTCTGCCGCCACCACCGGCGTTCCAAATGCCGTTGCTATATCTAAGCCCCGATGATAAAACCTGTAACCCTGGGTAATCTTGCCGCCTATCGGCCACACAAACCGCCCCAGGGCTGACACTGCTCCCGCATTGGGTGTCAATTGCGCGGTGCTCTTTACCGGCGACCACAACACCTCCGCCGGCTTTACTCCGTCCGGAATCACCAGTTCCTGACCCACTGCCAAGGCAAATGTCTCATTATCCGCAAACGTATTGAAGGGAAAATCCACAATTCCCTGGGGATTGGTATTGTACTTTTTGGCTATCGAATACACTGTCTCACCTCGCCCGACTTTATGTCTCACTCCGGTTACCGGCAAAATTCTTAATTTTTGCCCGGGTTTTATTTGATTCACCGAAGTCAAATTATTCTCCCATCTGATAGTATCTACCGACACTCCGAATTTTTCCGCTATTCCGGAAGCCGTGTCTCCCCCCTGCACCTCGTATTCCATCACTTTATCTCTCACTTTTTCCGATACTTGAGTCGTCGTATCTGTCTCCCCCACCTGCATTATTTCCAGCTCGGCCGACTGCTCCAAATTCTCCCCTCGCCCCACTCCCGGCAGCGAGTTAGCCAGTACCGGCGCCAATACCACGGACATGGCCACCAGTCCTCCCATGGCCGAATGCACAAACGGCCTGGCAAACCTCCCCCGCTGCCTGTACAAACTCCCCGCCACCCACCGCTTGATTCTCTCAAACCTGGAAAAAGCCCTGTACAACCTTCTGAACAAAAACCCATACCAAGCCTTCCCAAACTCCTTCAGCTCCTCCATAGTTTCCCCACCTTATCACACCAAAAACGTATTTACAAACTAGCCCCCGGCCCCCCGTATAGCCCTTTTTGCTTCTTCCGCGTCCGACCAGGGTCGCTCGGTTTTACCAATCAAAATTGTCCTTTCATGTCCCTTTCCCGCCAGCAGCACAATATCTCCCGGCCCCGCCTCCTTTATTGCCTTTTTTATAGCCTCCCCCCGATCGTTTTCTTTAACTATTTTCATATCACCCCTCTTATCCCCTCTTACGGCGAAGACACGAGTAGGAGACGAGAATTTAAGAGGGGAAGAACGAAGTTCAGGGGTGATACCAGACATTATTTGTCTTGCTATCTCATCCTGACTCTCACTTCTCATGTCATCCGACGTAATAATCACCACATCCGCAAGTCTCGACGCAATCTCTCCCATCATCGGCCTTTTACCTTTGTCCCTCTCACCTGTACACCCAAAAACCAGTATCAGCCTCTTCTCCGCCCCTAATTCTTTTCTCAACTGCAACAACACTTGGTCCAATGCATTCGGCGTATGCGCAAAATCCACAATCACACGAAACTTTTGCCCCGCCTTCACCTCCTCCCTCCTCCCCGGCACCCCCTCAAAATCCTTAATCACCGTCTCTACTATCTGGGATCTGACTTCTAATATCCTAGCCACCGCCTCCGCAGCTCCGATATTATATCTATTATAATCTCCCCAAAGCGCCGGGCTGATATTCTTTAATTTCGATTTTGAATATTTAATAATTCGTGTTTTAGAATTTGATTTAAAATTGAAAATTGAAAATTGAAAATTCTTAAATGACGGATCATCTGCATTCAAAACCGCAAATTTAACTCCCTTAAACAACTTCAGCTTCGCTCTCCGGTATCTTTCCATCGTCACAAAATCATCCAGATGCTCATGGGTAATATTAGTCAATACTCCTACGGCAAAATTGCACCCCAGTACTCTGTACTGGTCCAGTCCGTGGGCTGTCACCTCCAGCACCAAATGTGTCACTCCCGCATCTGCCATTCGCCGCAGCAGCGGCTGCATCCGTCTGGCATCCGGATTAGTCGTATGCAGTCCTGTGTCCACCTCCTCACCCCCGATTTTTGCCGCCACCGTCGAAATCAGCGCCGCATTCAAACCGGCCGCCCGCAGTATTTCATAAATCAAAGTCGCCGTCGTCGTCTTCCCGTCCGTCCCCGTCACCCCGATTACAAACATCTTCCTCGCGGGATACCTATACCAAGCTATCATCACCACCGACACCAAGTAGTGATAAATATTTTTCACCCTCTGCCCCCACCACTTCACCTCCATCCCCCCATCTTACCAAACTCCCCCCATCAACAAGTATTCAGTGCTACCCCCGTTCTCAACTTCACAAACTCATTAAAAACCACCCTTATCCCATTTTCATTCTTCCACTATCTATCCGGTGTATATTCACCCCCCGGTTTAACCGGCGAGTTGACCCTGTACAACACCTGGTCTTCCGATATGTATTTCATCATAAACGCCCAGGAGCGTCGCTGGGCAAACCAAGCGGTTACCAAGATCATATTCAAATACTTCATCCCCATCTTGTCAAATAAGTTTAGACTTCTGCGTACGTTATCGGCAACTGTGATACTTTCCGGCTCGACAATAATATCCTTCTCCGGTACCCCTCGTTCCACAGCATACCCCCGAAAAACCTGAGCTTCAGGCTCCCCCTGCTCATAAAAAGGATGGCCCCCGGTAATAAATATCTTTGGAGCCAAACCCCCTTTATACAGCTCCACCGCCTTTTGAATTCGGGACAAACTTTTACTTCCAAACACAAATATCAAATCAGAAATACGCAGCACATCTTCTTCCCCCAAATAACCGGCCACCTCGCCTAGAACCTCCTTAAGATCTACATCATCCACCCGAGCTAATGTCTTTTTTACCACTTCCTGCTCCAAGCTTTTCCCCTCCGATATCACCTCTTCCCAACCGACATCATCCAGAAAAATTCCAGAAGATATTCCCAAAAAATTTAACCAGTTCACGACCGTATCAAAACTGGGGTAATGGACATCCGCCTTTCCCTTCACCGGATCCCGCCAGGCTTCCTTCTCCCAGCCATGCCAACATCTTACCAAAAATCTGCCTCGCTTCCATTTAGCCATTCAATTACGCCTATTTATACAACTGACTATGAGTACCAAGCATTTCAAAATAAACCGTGTTATTATCAATCATCCGAAAAACCGCCCGCCAATCCCCAGTAATATTAATACTTCTGTATCCCTGGTATTTTCCCGAAAGTACATGATTGTTTAGAAGGGGATGAAACCTATCAGAAGCAAATATTTCAATTCGTTCCCGGGCTGATTTTTGTACCGATTTCGGAGCTTTTCTCAATTGCTTGATAAACCTCTCCGCAAAATCTATTTGCATTTTTATTTCTTCCCTGCAATTACCTTATCCAAAAACTTCAGCGCCTTATCAGTCGAGTCGAAAGAATAATATGCTCCTCTCTTTCGTTCTTCCTCAGCTTCCCTAAGAGCCTTAATCAAATATTCACTCGGTTCCTCCGAATCAGACACATGAATAGTCCTGGTTTTGATTAAGTTCTTTAAATATGCATTCACCAAAGCACTCAAACTAAAACCCAATTCTCGGGCTGTTTGCATAGCCGCCCGCTTCAGTTTAGGGTCGGTTCTTAAATTAATTACCGCTGAGTCCATAATCAAAGTATATACAAAATATATACAATGTCAACACTTATAATACCGCCAGCCAGACACCAAATATGGCCAATACCAAGCCAACCAGCCACGCCCTGGCTACAATCTTCGGTTCTTCCCAGCCGACCAACTGCAGCCAATGGTGCAGTGGTGCAATCGGGAAAATCCGCTTTTTCATAAATCGTTTGCTATATAACTGCAACAAACTTGAGAGTCCTTCCGCCAAAAACACTCCCCCGATTACCATCAAAGCCACGATTTTGCCCGACAGCAACCCTACTACTGCCAGTGTCGCCCCAAATGCCAGGCCCCCTACATTTCCCAGCATTATCCGCGCCGGATAAATATTAAAGTACAGATATGCCATTAGTGACCCCAGCCACAAGACTATGAAAGTCGCCAGCACCCCGTCCAGATCAGCCATGGATATCAGCCAAAAAGCCATCAGGCAAATCATCAGTAATCCGCACGACAATCCGTCCAGGCCGTCAGTAAAATCAAATGCATTAGCAAATGCCACGATCACCAAAGCTGCCAAAAAAAAGTACCCGATCCCCAAAAACACCGGCCCCCAATACGGTATGTAGACAAAATCGATTTTCAAACCCCAATGCAAAATAGCCGCCGACCCCAGCGCCACCACCCATTGCAGCATAAATTTATGCCGCATTCGTAATCCAAAAAAACCGGCTTTGTTAAACCCCAGGATCTTGATTACGTCGTCGTAAAAACCTAAAAGACCAAAACCTATAAATGTAAATGTGATCGCTACCAGTTCTCCCAGTATCGGGTACCCCGAAATTATCCCCTCTCCGCGGGTTATCAAAAATACTGCCGCAAACATCACCGCTACAACCACCGCCACCGGTATCCCCCCGCCGGTCGGTACCCCAGCTTTGCCGGCATGCATTTCTCTGATTTTATAAAACGCCTTTGTAGCAGTCTTTCTCACTTCCCCTGTTTCCTTTTTTCGGGTAAATTTTAATTTATACAGCAAGCCTATATACGGCACCATCACGGCAAAGGTCACTAAAAACGCCAAAATTAGAAGTCCCAAATAAGAATGCATATTAACAAAAAGGCTTCAGTCTCCTTAACTCCATTCTATCCTGCTTCCACAACTCTTCCCAGGACTCTCCCCGCGAAGGCTTAAAATCAAAAACCGGTCCCCGGGAAGTCGGCTTCAATCGATCTACGGTCACCCCCATTGGCACAGCAGTACTTGTGGATTGGACCACCCACCATCCTTGCCTCTCCAATACCAAAGCCACGTGAGAATAGGTCACCAGATCCTTCTTCTTTAGCAAAATCAAATCCAACGGCTGCAACTCCTCCCAACTTATTGCTTCCGACGCTCTTCCGGCAAATGTAAACACCCCTGCTTTGTACACCTCCTGCTCCTCGCTTTCCCAATCCAAAACCTGCTTCAGGTTCTCCTCTCCGACAGCGCTCCCCAGCACCTGATAGGCAAAACCCGAGCAGTCTACCCCCAATCCCACCATCTTCATAAACTCCACTAGCCCTAAGGGGGTAAAACTCTCCAGCTCCACTCCATGAATCTTAGCTATCTCCGCCACAGCCTGCTTTATTTGCTCCGGTGTCCCCTTCCCCCTGTACCACCCGAACGGAACCCCGTTCATATTATATACCCGGAAAACTTCTTTAATTAATTTCGCCGGTACCTCAACCTCCCGCATTATCTTCCCAAACTCCCGCCCCACATCATTGGTAAAATACGGCATCACTACCTCCAAGTCCCCAATCCACAACCGCACATACTCATCTACCCTCTTCCACGCCAGCTGATTTACTTTCTGCAAATCCACCTCTCCGTAAGATTACACCACCGATGATATACTTTCCAATATGGGAAAGGCCAAAACAGTCCATTTTATGGGTATTGGCGGCTCCGGACTCGCCGGCATCGCCCAAATTGCAAAAGCTTACGGCTTTCAAGTCACCGGCTGTGATATCACAGCCGAGACCTCTTATCTAAAAAAAGTCACTGACGCCGGCATCCCCGTTTTCCTGGGTCACGACCCGGCTCACCTGAAAAAAACCGAAATCC
>Ga0154755_104_pt1 | contig 20928 bp, 19 predicted proteins | sample Rifle2008BG16ft_FD_105763 | JGI IMG/M metagenome (GOLD analysis project Ga0154755, IMG submission 105763) | Candidatus Amesbacteria bacterium RBG_16_48_31 | reverse complement strand
TCAAAATAATTAAATTCATCCGATCGTCGACGGCGTAATAAACTGTGGCTACCCAAGGCTGGAAACCGGAGACAGTAGCCAGAGTAAGGATACCGTGATTTTTTAGAAACTCGGTGATATTTGTTTTTATTTGGTCTTTGGATAAACTCACGAATCTTATTATAATCCATGGCTGTTAATAACTCACCCCTTATATTCCCCTCTCTTAATTTAAGAGAGGGGAATGGGTGGTATTGGGATATAATTGGAAAATTAATATGAATAAGTTCCAGTTAATTGGTGGATTGTATCGGGGGGTAGTGAAGCCGGTGTTATTTGCAATTGATGCCGAGACTGTTCATAACCGGATAACCGGGATAGGCGAGGGACTGGAAAATTGTGAATGGGTACTGGAAAAACTGTTGGCTTTTAAATCCGATCGGTTACACAAGCAAGTGCTGGGAGTAGACTTTCCCAATCCAATCGGGCTGGCGGCGGGTTTTGATTGGGACGGACATCTGGCGAAAGTGATAGGTCATGTGGGATTCGGGTTTAATACTGTGGGGACGGTGACAGCCAAGCCGTATTCGGGAAATCTCAAACCAAGGTTGGGCAGATTACCAAAATCACGGTCACTATTTGTGAATAAAGGGTTTATGTCCGAAGGGGCACAGCGCGTAATGGAGAGGCTTGACAGGAAGCGGCTGGACGGGCACGTGGTAGGGATCAGTGTAGGTAGTTCGAATTTGCCGGAAGTGAATACGATAAATAAGGCGATAGAGGATTACTTGTTTACGTTTGAAGTGTTTAAAAACAAGGCGTATGTAAAATACTTTGAATTGAATATCAGCTGCCCGAATGCGGTGATGGCGGAATCTTTTACCACTCCGGCCAATTTTTCTAATTTGGTTAAACAAGTTGCCGGACTGAAAATAAAACAGCCGATTTTTGTGAAAATGCCGAATGAAATTGAAGAAGGGGAAAGCGATGGGTTGGTGAGGGAAGCTTTAAAGCTGGGAGTAAGAGGCTTTATTTTCGCTAATCTGGCTAAAAATAGGAATAATCCGGTTTTTGACCGGGAAGAGATGAAGCGGTGGGCGGGGATGAGGGGAAATTTCAGCGGGAAACCGACGGAAGAGGGGGCAAATAATTTAATTAGGAGAACCCGGGAGAAGTTTGGTAAGGGAATTGCCATTATTGGCTGCGGAGGAGTATTTAGTGCCGAGGATGTCAAGCTTAAGTTTGCGGCCGGGGCGGATTTGGTGCAGTTGATTACGGGGATGATATTTGAAGGGCCGCAGCTGGCGGGGGAGATAAATTGCTGTTTGGAGGAGGAGCTTTAACCAATATTTAATGAGGTGGGTGGTAGAATGGGGGAGTCACTAAAGAAGCGGTGGCTGAGTGCAATCGCTGGTTTTTTTGACCTGGATGTTTTGAGGTGCTATAATGGGATTACAATTTGCAAACGCGATGACCCCGAGGGTTGGAACGGGTGAGCGGCACAAAAGTATGTGACGGAGGCGAAACCGTACAAAGACAGCAATGCATGTCGCGAAAGCGGAGTGCATCATGAATGAGGTTTTCTCATGATGTCCCGGGTGTCGCCGGGATTTTTTGTGAGACGACGAAGCAAGGTGGCAAAGCCCTTCGACTACGCTCAGGGCCCTTGTGAGTAACTGATTTAACGTAATCGGTTATTTGCGAGGGCCTTTTTATATGGCAAAAAAAATAAAAGTAGATTTGAGAGAGTTTTCTAATCTGGTTTTGTTGGGCCAGAAAGATTTGGTGGTTGAAGATGGCGTGGTGATTTATTCTCCGGTTTGTCCCGACTATCATTTTGAGGAAATTAAGAACCTCTTTGGCCAATCGGAAAGAGTGCACGATTTTGACGGGTTGGGGGAGGGAAAAGGAATTGTGTATGAGAAGTTAATTACCCAAACTAATGGTCTTTTGAGGCGTTTGGAGGAACTTAAAGTCGAATATAGGCATCTGTTACTGGTGGCGGATGTGGAAGGGACTGATAAGGTAATTCTTAATAAACTAAGAATTACCAAGGATGAGTTTATACGGAGGTGCAGGAAGACTTGCAGAGAGATTAACCGAGACTTGAAAAGAAGGAAACTGCTAAATTCTAGGTGCGAGTTGATGGGAAAATTTTTTGAGGAAGAAGGATACGACTTTTACGGAAAAATTGAGGAGATTGCTAAAAAGTCGGATGCAAGTTCCGGGCTGTTGAGAGGAGTGCGGGAGGTGCGTTTGCCCTTGCACCGGTTTTGGTTTGGATTAGCTAATGAGCAATCTTATGAGAGGTCAATCCGGGAGGCCGCGATGTACGCGAGTTTCGGGCACTGTTCTAAAATTTCGGACGGGATCATCTTGTGCGCTGATTCCGAGGTCCTTTCTGGCTGTTACAACCTGCTTAAAAAGAAAAAAACACCAGCTATTTATCTAAAAGGGAGTTATTAATATGAATGCGATTGAAGCGGAAAAGAATGAAAGAAAGCGGATGGCTGCCGATTTTGGTCCCAAGGAAAGGAAAGTCCGTTCCCACATGGCTTATCGATCAAATTCGGGGGGGGTAACTGTGAATATCGACAAAGGAATAGAAATACTAAAGAGACTGTACAGGTTAGGATTGGAAGAGAGAGACATTTTACTTCCTGTGGCCGCAAACGAAATGGGGGCGCTAGCTAATATGTTAGTAACCGGCTTAAGATGTGTAATACCTACTTGCCTTGATTACTCTTATAGGCAAAAGGGGGGAAAGAAGACCTATACTTTTGAGGAAATCGGGGATGGATTGAGCGGAAATTCTAAGACGTTGATAAGCAAAGCCCCAATATTGCTTGGGGCAGTTTCAGAGGCGGGGGGAACTGTGGCGGGTTTTGAAATGCTGGTTTCAGACGTAGAAGCGAAAGATGAAATTTACCAGCTGATGTCTGGGCTGAATGAGAGACAGATTAGATTACGGGCGGAGGGGACTAGACGAAAAATTGAGAGAGATGTACAAGAGAGAGGGCTAGGTCTGATGACAGTGGGGTTAATGGAAAGCTTTGTCGAGATTGAGGACGAAGAATTTGGAAGAACGCAAATGACGCAAGTGGGAGGAACGACGAAAACTAGCATTGGGGCCAGTCGGAGTACTTTGTACCAGACAATGTTTGAGAGAAGTAAAAAAAGAGGACTGATCGAAAAAGATGGATCTCGTTACAGGCGGTTCCATAATTTCATGATTGATAGGGTCGAAGCGGATTTACGGAGATATATCGCGCTGGGGGCAGCTTGCAGGAAACGAGGGGTGGCAGTTGTGGATGCGACGGCGCCGGAAGTAGCAAAATATTATAATGTGGCAGCAGACAAATACCCGGTTACGCCTTATATTAGGATAGTAGATAACTATGAGTGATATAACAGACTACTTAATAGGGTTGAATAAGTTGGGCATAAGACACGAGGTTTTGGAACATCCGGAGCTGAAGGAGGCAACGGATGTGCAAGCTTATTTTGGTGACGATTTATCGGGGAGTTGCCCGACTTTGATTATGAAGGCGGGAGATAAATTTATAGCTTTGGTAAAAAGGGGAGATGTGAGGCTTGATTCCGCTAAGCTGAAAAAGGTGCTGGGGGCGACCAGTCTGAGGATGGCTAATGCGGAAGAATTTGAGGGGTCGACGGGGGTGCCGGTAGGAGCGGCGCGGGTTTACAACCCCGGACTGCTGACACTGCTGGATAAAAGTGTGTTTGAGAGGGAATTTTTAAACGGGGGTTCTGGGAGTTTTACAGTAACAGTAAAATACAAAACTGAGGACTTGAAAAAAATTCCAGGGGTAATAGAGGTAGATGCAACTGAACGGGAAAATATGAAGATATTTATTGCCAAACAAGTTAAAAAAAAGTTTCTGGATTTGGATGTGGTAATTTTGGTTGTTAATAACATTCGGGTAAATAAGGATGAAGTTTTGACGAATGAAAGGACAGCTCCATTAGTAGCAAAGATGGGTAACGACACTTTTTTTGAAAACCCAGTGTTTAAGGCGTTTAATAGGTTTTGTGAAAGTTTAAGTTCAAGAAATAAAAAGGATTTTCCTTCGGTAGAGAATCTTTATAGGAGGTTTGAGAAAAGAGGAAAGTTTCCCCGGGTGAATAATATTGTGGATATTGTTAACTTGGTAGCACTGGAGTCCTTTATTCCTTTGGGGGTATTTGATTTGGATCAAATAAAAGGAGATATGATGATGAGATATTCTAAACCAGGTGAGGAGTTTAGGTCGCTAGGTGGGGATATTGAATATTTGCCTGCAGGATTATTGGTAATTTCGGATGAGGAAAAAATTCTAAACTTGTTTCCTTTTCAGGATTCGATATATCCAAACATTACTAAAAGAACTAAAAATATTGTGATTTTGGGAGATGTGGTTGAGGGAATAGATATCGAAGATACTAAAAAGGCAGTAACTAAGGCAGGTAATTTAGTTATGGAATTGGCAGGAGGTAAAAAAGGTAATTTGGAAACCTCGGAGGTAAGAGAAGATGATTTGAAAGTGCAGATGATCACAAAGGTTAAGCAAGGTGAGAAGAAAAGGATATTTGCCGGGATGAGGCCGACGGGGAGATTGCATCTGGGTAACTACTTGGGATCGGCCAAGGGTATGCTGGAATTACAAAATAATCCCGATTATGAGACGACCTATATGGTGGTGGACTTGCACGGAATTACTACTCCGTATGATAGGAGCACTTACCAGCAAAGCATCCGGGAAGTACTGCTGGATTATCTGGCGATCGGACTGGATCCGGACAAGTCCGTTTTAACAGTACAATCGCTGGTGCCGGAACATATCGAGCTGGCATATTTACTATCGACGGTGACTACTATTGCCAAGATGAGCCATCTACCGACTTACAAAGAAAAGGTAAAACAATTTCCCGAGCATAATACAGTGGCTCTATTAAATTATCCGATTCTCATGGCCGCAGATATTTTGATTTACAAAGCGGAATTAGTACCGGTGGGAGTGGACCAGGAGCCGCATTTGGAGGTGGCGCGGGAGATTGCCCGGAGGATGAATGCGGATTACGGGACGGATTTTCCCGAGCCGCAGAGGTTTGCCACCAAGGGTGAATATGTGCCTAGCTTGTTGGGAGAGGGAAAGATGAGTAAGTCGGTGGAGGGGTCTTATATTTCGCTGACGGATGATTTGCAGATGATCATGGGGAAACTGGCTAAAGCGCCGACGGATGCTGGGGGGCCGGGAGAGGTTCCAAAAACAGGACCTGTGGCTAACCTCTTTAAATTTGTAGAGTTATTTGTCCCGAACCGGCTGGAATATTACGCGGGGATGTACGGCCGGGGGAAACTCCGCTATGTGGAGATGAAGGAGGAGCTGGCGCGGGCGATTTACGAGGAAATCAAGCCGATTCAAGAGAAGAGAAATGAAATAGAGAGAAGAGATAGAGAAGAGAATTATGTGATCCGAGTGATTGAAGAGGGGGCAAAGAGAGCGAGAGCAGTGGCGGCGGAAACTGTGGCAGAGGTTAAGAAGAAGATGGGGTTGTTGATTAGTTAGAGAGGGTACAATGGGATTTAAGCCAGGAGGCGATGAATTTAATGTCCGGTTTTTGGTTGTCTACCAGAAGCATAAATTCAACGGCCTGAGATTTGGTAGTTTTCAGGTGATAGCGGTTGTCCCAAAGGAATTTGTGGGTGGTGGCCCAAGCAGTGCGTTTGTTGCCATCGGTAAATGGGTGGTTAAGACAAAGTGATTGGAGAAGTGAGGCGGCTTTGAGAAAAACCGTGGGGTAGAGGTCTTTGCCGGAGAATGTGGCTTTTGGTCTTTCGACGGCGGAATGAAGTAGAGCGAAGTCGCGAACTGAAGCTTTTGTTCCGGCGCGGGTGATTATTCGTTCGTGGATTTTGTAAACTTCCTCGATGTCAACGGTCTGCCAGTTCATCTAAAATTTCTCCGTTTTCATCAATAAAGGTTTTGAACCACTTTTCGAAATCCGCTTGGGATTTGACGGCCTTTGTTTTTGGGGCGGCTTTTTTAATAATGATGGTGTCGTCTGAAGTTTTTTCAACGGTAACCTTGTCCCCTGTGTGAATTTTGAGATCGGAAAGAAGTTTAGGGGGAATGGAGACTACTTTGCTGTTCCCAGCTTGAAATACAGTTTGGATGTTCATGTTATTACAACGTTATAACATGAAGGTGGGATTGTCAAGAGGATGAGGGCAGAAATATTAGGATTGGGGGGAGAAGGCTGACAAGAAGGGAAAATAGGAGTAGAATTTGGCGGTTATGGCGAGTAGTAAGCCAAGTCAAAATCCAAGTCCGGTCCCGGGTGAGAAAAAAGAAGAGAAGAAGAATGGGGTAAAGAAGAAGCTGCCAGTGCGGGGGATTTTGGTGCAGATGAGTTTTGACTTTCAGAAAGTGCTGTGGGTATTGGTGGTGATTCTGATGCTGATGTCGCTTCTGGAACTATGGAACAGCGGTAAGCAAGCCAGCCAGGAAGTGCAGTTGTCGCAAGCGCTGTCTGATATCAAAGACGGCAAAGTAGAGAAAGTGGAGGTGTTTTCGGAGCGGTTGAGCCTGAAATACAAAGACAACAAGGATGTGTTTTATTCCCGGAAAGAACCGGGGGAAAGTTTTACAGAGATATTGGAACGGTCGAAAATCCAGCCCGAGGCGGTGCAGTATGAGATAAAAGACGAGACCCTGGGTCAACTTCTAGCCGCAGTTTTGCCTAGTATTATCGGGACGGGAGTGGTGCTTTTGGTTTTGCTGTATATGTTCAGGCAGGCACGAGGGGCGCAGGATTCGATTTTTTCATTCGGGCAGAGCAAGGCGAAACTGTTTGATAAAGGCAAGCAGTCGGTGAAATTTTCGGATGTGGCGGGAGTAGATGAAGCCAAAAAGGAGCTGGAGGAAGTAGTGGACTTTTTGAAAAACCCCGGCAAGTACCGGGCGGTAGGAGCCCGGACACCCAAGGGGGCTTTGCTGGTGGGGCCTTCGGGGGTGGGGAAGTGTGTGACTGGTGAAACGATGATCTGGACTAATAAGGGATTGATGGAAATAAAAGAAGTGCCACATTACTATTATGTCGATTCTTTATCACATCAGGTCTATGGGGCGGGACTAGCGAGTTTTGATACAGACAAAGTTTTCTCTAAGAATGAGTATGCTTCTCATTGGTACAATCTGGGTGACCAGGAGACTATCAAAATACGGCTGGCACAGGGATTTAATCTTGAGGGAACTCCGGAGCATCCAATAGTGGTGATGGCAGGTGATGGGAGACTGCGCTTTAGAAAGTTACGGGATATAAGACGGGGGGATTATGCGGTGTTGCAATTTGGCAGAGGGATGTTTGGGGATTTACAGATGGTGGATGCAGAAACAGCTTATTTGATGGGACTACTAACGGGAGATGGAAATATGAGCCATGCTAGTAGGGTTGGATTGACCAATGTCGATCCGGAGATAGTTTCATTTTTTGAAAATTATGTGAGGGTAAGATATCCGCAAAATATGATTACAGTGAGAGAGCAGTCATACTTGGTGTCAAGTTGGCAATTCAAACGATTTCTTTACGAGATGGGAATGTCTTATCTTTTATCTTTTGATAAGAGTGTCCCGGTGACGATTTTGCAAGCACCGAGGGAAATTCAGGTGATGTTTTTAAGAGGGCTATTTGATACTGATGCTAGTGTGGAAAAGAGCAGAGCCACAATAGAGTATTCAACGGTTAGTGAAAAGATGGCTAAGCAGATACAAATGATGTTATTAAATATGGGGGTGGTGGCTTATTTGAACGTAAAAGGAAAACCTAAAAATGGCTATCACCGATCTGTTTATCGTTTGACAATAACCGGAGCTCCGTTTGTAGAATTTAGTAGATTAATTGGATTCGGGCTGACCAGAAAACAAAAACTTCTAGAGGGGCATGTGATAAAGATGGCGCGAGTAAATACTAATATTGATGTAATTCCTGGAGTTGGAGGAATGGTGGAAGAAGTGTGGCGGATGATTTCTGCTCGTAGGCTGAGTAATGAAAAGCTATCTAAGACGGTTGATAAAGTGAGAAATAGAAACAGGGTTTCCAGACAGACTCTGGAGGATTTTGTGGAGTGTTCTAGCCAGATGAAAATGGAGTTACCCGGCTTGGAGTATTTGAGGAATTTGCTTGAGGCTAAGTTGTTTTTTTCAAAAGTGGTGGATAAGACCGAAGAAAGGAGCGTGGTTTATGATTTCACCGTACCCAAAACACACAGCTTTTTGGGAAATGGATTTGTGAATCACAATACACTTTTGGCGCGAGCAGTGGCGGGGGAGGCCGGGGTACCGTTTTATTCCATGGCAGGTTCGGAATTTATGGAGATGCTGGTAGGAGTAGGCAGTGCCCGGGTGCGGGATTTGTTTGCGACGGCTAAAAAAACCGCGCCTTCGATAATATTTATAGACGAAATCGATGCCATCGGGAGACAGAGGGGACATGGGCTGATGGGGGGACACGATGAGAGGGAACAAACTCTAAACCAGATTTTGGTGGAGATGGACGGGTTTACGCCTAACGATAATTGCGTGGTGCTGGCGGCTACAAACAGGGGGGATCTGCTGGACCCGGCGCTTTTACGCCCAGGACGGTTTGACCGGAGAATTGTGGTGGATATGCCGGACATTGAGGGACGGAAAGCGATTTTGGCGATTTATGCCCGGAATAAACCGTTTGAAGCGAAAGTGAACTGGGAGGCGGCGGCCCGGCGGACGGTGGGTTTTTCCGGGGCAGATCTGGAGAATATGCTGAACGAGGCGGCTATCGGAGTGGCCCGGGAGAACCGGAAGACAATAACCATGAAAGACATTGAAGAGGCGGCGACAAAAGTGAAACTGGGGCCGCAAAAAAAGCGGCTGCAGAGTGAGGAAGACAGGAAAATGACGGCGTATCACGAAGTGGGTCATGCAATTGTAACCTGGGCGCAACCGGGGATGGACCCGGTACACCGGATTTCCATCGTGTCCCGGGGGATGACTTTGGGGCATACGCTGATTCCACCGACTGCTGACCGAGTGCATGAGACGAAGAAGAGGCTGGTAGCGCAAATTGCGACGATGCTGGGAGGCCGGGCGGCGGAAGAAATGGTGTTTTCCGAAGTAACGACGGGGGCGGCTAATGATATTGATAAGGTGACCAAAGTGGCCCGGGATATGGTGACGGAGTATGGGATGAGCGAATTGGGGCCGGTTAATTACGGACCGATGCAGGATGCAGTCGACTGGGGACGGGCATATTTTGAGCAGCCGGCAATATCGCCTGATATGCAGGCAAAGATCGACGCGGAAGTGAAGCGGATCGTGGATGAAGGATATGAAACGGCTGTCAAAATACTAAAGAAATACAGAAAAAAACTGGATGAGGTGTCCAAGAGGCTATTAGTAATTGAGACGATGGACGGGGATGAGTTTGAGAAGATAATGAAAGCTTGAATAAACCCTATAGTGTGATATAATTAGTAAATGAGGGGGCAGTGTTCCGAAGTGAAGTTTTTATCTGGGGTCGATACGGCTGTACTTACGAGGAAAGTTGAGATTAATGTTCTTATTCCGGCTCATAACAGTGAGAGGAGGGTCGGTGGAGTAATTGCAAATTTGGGTAGGCAATGGTTGCCTGGGGAGGTATTGTTGAGGGTAATGGTATGTGCTAATGCTTGTGGGGATAATACAGCGGTTGAAGCACAAAGGGCTTTGAATCGCATAAAAAAGCCCGGTAAGGTAGAGACGGAGTTGATTGAGACATCTGAGGCGGGGCAACCTCAAGCTTTGAATACGATGGTGGCTAGGGTACCTACGGGGGGTCGGAAGCAGGTGGTGATAGAGTTACAGGATGACAGTTTTCCAGGAATGGGAGCCTTGGCGGTTTTGGCGGCAGCGGCATGCTTGCATCCGGAGTTGGGAGCGATTGGAGTGGTTCCGAGGGCAATCCCAACTTACAGAAGCAAAAATGCAGGTTGGGGTGAGAAGGTAGCGTTTGTTATCTCAAAATTAGATTATTATTCCCGTGAGGTGTTAATTGATCGGTTGTGTGCATTTGACCCAGAAGTCATGGGGGAGTTTCCAGATTTGGCTTCGGTGGATTTGTTTATGGTGCAGGAGGCGATGAAGCTAGCTGGAGGCTATGGAATAATTGATCCTTGTGAGGCAGTGGTATTTAATCGAGTGCCTGAGACATTACTAGATCTGGTGAGACAGAGATTGATGTATCTGGGAATTACGAAACAGATGATTAGGGCATATCCTGATTACCGGGAGTTGGTCGGGCAGGTTAGGGGTCCGCGAGTCAAGCGTGTTTTCAAGGATTTTCTTTTTTCGGACTGTCCGGAGGGGCTGGATTTCGGGATGGGGGATAGGATCGGAGCCTTGGTGGTAATGGTAGGGACACGAATAATGGCGGGATTCTACGATAAGTTATTTCCCTATCGGTCATCAAAAAGGGGGAGAATCAACTCCGCAATTTAGTAAAATATCGTGAAGATGCGGAATAGATTGTTGTTAGTTGACGGGAATGCGGTACTGCACCGGGCGTATTACGCTCTGCCGGATTGGAGAAACAGAAGCGGGGAGGCAACTGCTGGGGTGTACGGTTTTTTGTCCATGTTGCTTAAGGCTAATGATGAACTGGAACCGACCCACCTGGCGGTGGTGTTTGACTGTCCGGAACCCACTTTTCGGCACACCATGTATGTCGGGTATCAGGTGACACGGGAAAAAGACAGGCAGGTGTCGGAGGATATCTGGGGACAGGTGGAGAAACTGAAAGTGGTGTTTGAGAAGATGGGAGTGCCGGTTTTTGCGGTGCCGGGGTTTGAGGCGGATGATGTAATAGGGACGTTGTCGCTTCAAGCTATAAATCCCAAACCCCAGGTTACAAGCAGATCACATACCCCCCACCGACTCCCCCCTAAATTAGGGGGGAGAGAAGAGGGGGGTATAGGGAATAATGAAGTGGTTATTATCACTGGCGATCGGGATTTGATGCAGCTGGTGAACAAACAGGTGAAATTGTATATGCCGCAAAAGGGGTTATCGGACGGGATAATAATTGATGAACAAAAGGTGATAGAGAAGCTGGGGGTAAATCCTGATCAGGTGGTGGACTATAAAGCCTTGGTGGGGGATTCAAGTGACAATTATCCGGGAGTGACGGGAGTTGGGCCAAGGGGCGCAATTGACCTAATTTCTAATTACACTAATTTTGAAAATATTTATGAAAACTTAGAAAATATCAAAGAAACTGTCAGGAAAAAACTGGCTGACGGGTATGAAGGGGGAAGGTTGTCCCGGGAGTTAGCGAAGATTAGGACGGATGTGCCGGTGAGTTTGGAGTGGGAGAGGGCGCAGATACCGAGCCAGGAGAAAATTCTGGACGTTTTGAAGGAGTTAGGGTATAAGAGTTTAATTAAACGAATCGGAGGGGAGGATCAAGTTGATGATAATCAACAGAAGTTATTTGAATAATCAATATGGTAGATAAAGAAACAGGTTTGTGGCCAAGATTTCAAAGGGTACGCCGGGCGGTTAGTGAGGCCATGGCTGGCGGGAAGGGAAAAGTCAACATCTATAGATGGGGAGGAGAGGATGCGGGAATACTTGATTTGGCCGGTCAACGCCTGGGTGAGTTTGGGGGGGTATCCGTCGAGCTGAAGATTAAGGGAACAGATTCGGGTTGGCAACAAGAATTGGAAGTTGATCCTTCGGGTGACTTACACTTCACTAAGAGACGGGGAGGGAGTATGAACGTAGAGGGATTATTTAGATCCCCAGATGGATGCAAATGACAAGCGTGTCCGGGGGAAGGGAAATCTGTGAAGCTTACTGGCTGCAAACAATTAAAGGGGCTGCCCGGTTGGAGCAAGTAGTGGTGAATGGCCGGGTTTATGATTCCCAGGATTTGGAGGGGGATAAAGAAGCGGAGATTCCAGGGACAAGGACTAGAGTAAAAAGGATATTGCCGCTAAAATAGCGAATGTGAAGGTTGCTCTGGTACATGATTATCTGAAGGAGCCGGGAGGGGCGGAGGCGGTGTTGATGGCCCTTAAGGAAATTTGGCCGGAAGCTCCGGTATATACGGCATATAAATTTCCCCGATTTTGGGGTAGATATACACAAGTATTGGAAAAGTGGGAAATCAGGGAAAGTTGGGGGAAGTGGCTGCCGTTTTTGCCGAAACTTATTAGCCACTATACAATATTATCGCCGCTGTTTTTTGCGGCGTTTGATTTGAGTGATTATGATTTGGTGGTGGTTTCGGCTACCGGCGGGTATTTTCCCAATGCGGTAAAAATCGGATCCAAGACGAAACTGGTGACTTATTGCCATACACCACCGAGGTTTTTGTATGGATATGACACGGCGACAAAGGAGCGGTACAAATGGTATTGGCGGCCGGTGTCCGAAGTAGCTAACCATATTTTGCGAATGGCGGATTTCAAGCTGGCCCAAAGGCCGGATTTGGTGATTGCCAACTCTAGAAATGTGAGAAACAGGATCAGAAAGTTTTGGAGGAGGGAAGCGGCGGTCGTTTATCCGCCTATAGAGGTTTCAGTAACCCCCCTGTCATCCCCCCTTAATTTAAGGGGGGAACCGAGGGGGGAAAAAAAGAGGCAAGATGACTATTTTGTGATTGTGTCAAGAATAATTGGCTCCAAAAATATTGAATTGGCGGTGGAAGCGGCAAAACAGTTTAAGTTTAAGTTAAAAGTAGCCGGGAAGCCGATAGGGCGAGGCGGGAATGAAATTGTCAGGAAAATTACAGGAAAGCACGTGGAATATTTAGGGGAGGTGAGCGAGCAGGAAAAAGCAAAGTTATTAGCTGAGGCAAAAGGATTTTTGGCTTTGGAGAAAGACTCGGATTTCGGGATGACAGCTGTGGAGCCCCAGGTTTACGGAACGCCGGTAGTGGCTTTTAGAAACGGCGGTTATTTGGAGGCGGTGGTCGAAAACATAACAGGAGTTTTCTTTGACAAGTTGACCCCAGAGGATTTATGGGAGGGCATACAACGATTTAATAAATTGAAGTGGGATGAGAGAGTAATTCGTAATAACGCGGCACGGTTTTCGAAAGAAAGGTTTAATAGACAGATTTTGGAATTGGTTTCCAAAATATAAATTATATTCCTATGCCTGAATTGCCGGAAATTGAAACAGTGAGATTGCAGTTGGCTAAAGTGCTGCCGGGGAAAAAGATCCGAAAGATTGAAATATTAAAGCTGAAATCTTTCCAGGGGAAAAAAGAATTGGCAGAAGGAAAAGAGGTGATCGGAGTCAAGAGAATGGCGAAAGTTTTGCTGATTGATCTGGCAGGGGATATAGATATCGCGATACATTTTAAGATGACAGGACAGCTGGTTTTTGAGCCAGCGGTTCAAAAAAGTACTAAGTACGAAGTGCCAAGCGCTAAGGGGAGGATTGTGGGGGGGCATCCGACGAAGGATTTTACGGGGGAATTGCCGAGCAAGCACACCCGGGTGATATTTCGTTTGGATTCCGGGACATTGTATTTTAATGACCAAAGGCTGTTTGGGTGGGTAATGGTAAATTCGGAATTCAAAATTCAAAATTTGAAATTTCTGCAAAATCTGGGACCGGAGCCTTTTGATATTACCGGGGAGGAGTTTGAGAAATTGGTAAGCAGATCAAAGCGGCCGATTAAGCTGGTTTTGATGGATCAGACTGTTATTTCCGGGGTGGGGAACATATATGCAAATGATGCCCTGTGGGAAGCCAAAGTCAATCCCCGGCGGCTGGCAAATACACTGCGGGGTAATCAATATAAGGAACTTTATAAATCAGTATTGGGGGTATTGCGGGAAGGAATCAGATACGGAGGGGCAACTGCGGCGGATGCCAAGTATATCAATCTGCACGGTTTGGGGGGGCATTATCAGGAACATTTTCGGACATATGACCGGGAGGGAGAGGAGTGTTTGCGGGAGGATGGTGGGATAATTCACAAGTTCAGCCTGGGAGGGCGGGGAACTTACTTTTGCCCCGTTTGTCAGCGGTAACTAAGCAGAGGAGAAATATATCCGTGGATTTGAACGGGGGAGAGAAGAGCCAGATTGTCACCTAGGAATTTGAGACCATTGGCCCGGTTAATTAGGGTTTGAAGCCTGAGGACTTGGTGGTGAGTAAGGCCATGGGCGGGGTGGCAGATGAAGGCGTCGGGGTCGAGATGCCAGAGCTGACGGGTTGAAAAGCGGCTTTTAAGATTGGATTCAAGGTGGCGCAGTCGGGAAGCGTGTATAAGGCGGTTCACGGGCCAAAGATGCTTGAGGTGCGGAATGTTGATATCCTCGCTGATGCGCATGGCGTCGACGACACCAGCGGCGGGAGCCAGGGGGCAGCCACAAGCTACCGAGAAGAGCGGAAGCTGGTAGATAACGGCTAACAGCTGGTGAAGAAGAGAATCCGGAATTTGGGAGGATTTGAACTTGGGATTGAAATAAAAAGCGTAAAGATAATCGGACTTTAATAATTTGAAGCCACAGTCCGTGAAAAAATCCAGGACTGATTTTAAATATTTTGCGACCTGGGGATTTTCTAAGTCCAGGACCCGGCGTTTATGACGTATAAAAGTATCCAATGGTGAAACCTGGGTACCCTCCAGATTCGGTATAAACCAATCCGGATGACGATGAAATAATTTTGAAGAGGATTTGGCTAAAAGGGGAGCCCACCACAAACCGGCTTTCAGTCCAAGCGATTTTATTTGTTTGACGAGCCATTTTAAACCATGAGGAAACCGGCGAAGATCCGGAGTATGCCAGTCACCCCAAGTGGTCCAACCGTCGTCTATTAATATGTAGTCTAAATTCAGGTTTAAGTCTACGCTTGCTTTGGCTTGGTCAAGGATAATTTGCTCATTGATGTACGGGCCGAAATAATGCCATGAGCACCAACCGGTGGGCGGAGGAAAGCGGGGGCTGATAGGCTGTGGGGTGTGAACCTGGGTAACATTTTTGTGGTGCGGAGAATGATATCGGGGTGGAGACTTACGGTGGGGACGAGCGCAGTCGGACCAGGATTGCCAGCCGATGAAGGAGACAGGCATATCAGATGATCTGGCTAGCTTTAGCAAAGCGGACACGGTCTAAAAGGGGTTTGGGTATGGGATGCCTTTTGAACCAGGAGATGATTCGGTCGGAATATTTTTTTCGATCGGGGTGGTTAAGGTAGCTGGTAATAAATGAGAGGCTGCGGTGACGGCAGAGTTCTAACCAGGCGGCGGGATCGGAATCGGGTGAATCGGTTGTAGGGATGCGATGAGGGTAAAATGTTTCATCCGCGGCTTGGTTGATAAAGAAGCCTCCGTGGTTGGTGATAACGGGGATTTTACCTTCTGTGATAGCCAGAAGGACGAAAGGCAGGAAAGCTGAATGGCCTGAATATTCTTCAAATTCCTCGCGAATACGGGTAGCAAGTTCGGGATTTTTAATAAAATATAAAGGCTCGGGGTTGTAGACGGCAGTGGAGGTAATGATTTGGGTAAGGCGACCCTGTCTGTACAATTCATCAACCAGGGTGACGGCCTCGGGGGAAAGGGCGGAATCCGAAATAGAGAGGAGATGTTGTTGCCCGTTTTCAAACAGATAAGCCGAGGAGTGTTCGGAGTATTGAGAACCCATGTGGCGGATTTCGAAAGCGGTGACGGAAGCTTCTCCCAGGCGGGAAGAAGAATACTCGGCCAATTTAGGATAATCAGCGGTGAGGGAACCCTTTTTCCAAGCTGGACGGATGGGGATCAGGCTGTGAAGGCGGGAGAGGACGGTTTCGGATAAGAGGGGTTTGGCTGTAGGGTCGGGATCAGATTCCAGTGTATGGGTCCGGGCGAGAAATTTTTGCCAAACCAGCGGGCCGTAAACCTGGAGAGAGGGATTGACCTCCATTAGTCTACGAATCAGAGGGAAGTAAACGTGATCTGGGTCTAAATGGGAAATTGTGATAGCGTCGATGTGAGGGGCCAGAGCTTGGGCGATAACAGTGAGATCATCTGTTTCAAAAAGCGAAACCTGAGGTGTGGGGGGTGGATTATTTTTATCTTCCGAACGGAGGTGCCAACCCTTCCCTGGTGGGTAAAGCCGGCCTTTTTCCAGGAAGGGGAGTTTGGGTTCACTGCCGCCGACGAATGGATCCGTAAGGAAAGTCTTATCTCCGCAGCGGATAATCATGGCGGAGTGAGACAGAGGGAGAATGTCACCGGGTTTGAGGCGGATAATTTGGTCTACCGTTTGTCCCAAATTCAGACGGTCAGGGGTGATGAGAATAGGGGTTTCGGAATTTACAATTGAACCTTCGTCCATATAACTATATTAACGGCTGATGGTCTTTTTAAACAGGGTTTCGGTTTTGTCAATACTTTGGTCCAAGGAATATTTTTGGGAGAGTTTTTGGGAGTGGGCAGACAGGCGGGTCAGGAGCTGAGGCTGAGAGGAAAGCACTTGCATATACCGGGCTAATTGGCGGGGGGTGCGAGCCAGAAAGCCACTGCGGCCGTGGGCGACAAAGTCTTTGGGACCGGGAGCGTGAAAGGCGATTACGGGTAAGCCCTGAGACATGGATTCGAGAATAACTATAGCCTGGGTGTCAGTCAGGGAAGGATAAACAAAAATATCTGCTAATGCGTATACCTCTTGAATATCTGAGAAAGGAATATTACCTAGGAAGATTATGTTAGTTAAATTCAGTTTACTGGCGAGGTTCTGGAGACGAGCCGAGTCTGGACCCATACCGGCAAAGCAGAGTAAAAGCCCGGGGCGGGAAATAGCCGCGAAGGCCTCGATAAGGGTATCAAGATTTTTTTCTTTTGAAAGGCGGGAGACACACAGCAGGATGGTGTGGCTGAGTGGAAGTTTATATTTGGCCCGGAGGGACTTTTTGGAAGCGGAAACAGGGGGAAACCTGCGGGAAGTGGGGATGACAGAGACAGGTGAGGTGACACCTTTTGCGGTAATGATTTTTTTGGTGGAAGGGGTTTCCACTATTACGTGGTCAGCCCGGTTTGCTTGGGAGGTGACCTGTTTGTCTACCCATTGGGAGATAGATTTAACAGGGAGGACTTTCGGTATAAAACTTGTCATGTGGTCTGAATATTGAGTGTGGTGGAAAAAGACAGCAGGGCAGTTGTTAGTCCTGGCCAGGAGGAAGGCCAGATCGGCGACAATGAATGGGTGATGGAAATACACCAGGTCGAAGCCACGGGATAATCTGTTAAATTGGGAAGGAGAGGGGAAAGGAAGAATAATGGGATAATCGGGAATCTTGGGATTAGGTAAAGAGGGAAGGCGGACGACGTCTGCCTGGGAAATCTCTTGGGGGTGTTTGGGAGCCAGGACGACGAATTTGTGACCGCGTTTTTCGAACTCCTCTTTTTGGATGCGGATAGAGATGGAGATACCGTTGGTGCTGGGAGGGTAAGTAGCAGTGATGGCTAAAATGCGCATCTTTGGTATTATACTGCTGTACTTATGAAAATTATGCAATTGGGGTTGCGTGACTTTCGCAGCTACAAAAAGTACCAAGCGGATTTTGGGGAAAAAACTATAGTAACCGGGCCGAACGGGAGCGGAAAAAGTAATCTGATGGAAGCGATATATCTGTTGGCTGTGGGAAAAAGTTTCCGAGCGGATAGTGATTTTGAAATGATAAATTACAGGGAGCAATTTGCAAATGCCCAGGGCTCGATACTGGGGGCTGAGGACGGACAAACGGAGCTGAAAGTACTTTTGACTAATGGAAGTGGTTTGGGGCGGAAGAAGTTTGAGGTAAACGGAGTACCTAAAAGAATGATGGATTTTGTAGGCCGCTTCCGGGCGGTATTGTTTGGACCGAGTGATCTGGAACTGGTAACGGGCAGGCCGAGCGAAAGGCGCAGATATTTGGATTTTGTACTGTCCCAGACTGATCGGGAGTATCATCGGTGTTTGTTATCATATGAAAAAGGACTAAGACAGAGAAATAAACTTTTGGATCTGATCCGGGAAGGAACGGCAGAACGGAGCCAGTTGTGGTTTTGGGACCGGCTACTGGTGAAAAACGGAGAGTATTTGACCGGGAAAAGAGGAGACTATCTAAATGAGCTAAATATTAAAAGCCCAATTTTTAATGTTCAATATGATAAAAGTGTAATTTCTGAGGTGAGACTTAAACAGTATGAAGTGGAGGAAGTGGCAGCAGGGAGCACCCTGGTAGGGCCGCACAGGGACGACTTTCAAGTGATGCAAACATTGATGGGCCATAACGCCCCCTCTGATCCCCCTCTTAACTTCTCGCCTCCGGCTCGTGTCTTTGCCGTAAGAGGGGGAGGGGGGAGTTATGATTACAAAGATGTTTCGAAATACGGCAGCCGGGGTGAACAGCGAATGGCGGTATTGTGGCTGAAGTTGGGAGAGCTGAAATATTTGTCTGATTCCGGCGGAGATCCACCTTACGTTCGGCAACCAGTATTGCTTTTGGATGACGTGTTTTCCGAACTGGATCATGAGCACCGAAAGGGGGTTTTGACGCTGGTAAATGAGCAGATCGGGAGAGGGGGGCAGGTGATAATGTCCACGGCGGACGAGCACCTGGTACCGATTGACGGGTGGGAGAAAATCGATTTGGGGGGTGATAAGATGGCCAATGATGGCACAAGTCTCATTTGACGGAAGGAATTTGAAAGAGTTGTGGAAACCACAGGAAAACAGTTACGGAGAGGATAACGGGCAGATTACAATTATAGGCGGATCGGATTTGTTTACCGGAGCGCCTTTGTTGTCACTGGTGGCGGCGTCAAGGTTGGTGGACATGGTATTTTTGGCAACTCCAGATGAGGATAAGACTGTGGTGGCAAAGATGAAATTGTTCAGTAAGTTGAAGTCGGTAATCTGGGTGCCCAGAGAAGAAATAGAGAAATATATTGAGAAGTCAGACGCGGTTTTGATTGGGCCGGGACTGATGAGGTATCAGAGAGAGGGAGGATCAGAGGTAGAGATAGAGAATACGAAGATTTACGACAAAGCGGGGACGGAAACGAAGATGTTGACCCATTATCTGCTATCAAAGTTTCCCCGGAAGCAGTGGGTGATTGATGGGGGAAGCTTGCAGGTGATGGATCCCAAATGGATTCCGAAGGGAGCGATTTTGACCCCGAATAAATGGGAATTTGAGAAGCTGTTGGGAGAAGGGAGAGCACATGAGTGGCGAAGTGCTGGGGAAGTGGCGCAGGAGGCGCGGGAGTACAGGTGTGTGATAGCGTACAAGGTGCCTCAAGCGATCGTGTCAAATGGTGAGGTGACATATGAAATTTCCGGGGGGAATGCCGGGTTGACTAAAGGAGGGACGGGGGATGTGCTGGCGGGAGTGATTGCCGGACTGGCGGCCAAAAATCCACCGCTTCTGGCCGCAGCCGCGGGGATTTGGCTGGTAAAAAAAACGGCTGACCTGTTGTATGAGAAAGTGGGATACGCTTTTAATGCCGATGATTTGGCGGAGAAGGTTTTTGAGACCTACCGCCGGTTTGTGGTATCTTGATGTGGGTTATAGTCGGCGTACTCGGGTTTGCGAAACCAGTACGCCGGATATATACCCATTTTGGCCTTAAGCCATTTTGCTAATTCCAGTTAAATGGGTATATGGAACGAAAATATGACGTGGTGATTGTGGGTGCCGGTCCGGCGGGAGTATTTGCGTGTTATGAATTGCTGAAAAAACACACCGGACTCAAAATTGCGATTGTGGATATGGGGAATAGCTTTTCCAAAAGGATGCCGAGCGAGGTAATGAGCGGATTCGGGGGGGCGGGGACATATTCCGACGGGAAACTGCATTTTACGCCGAAATTGTCCCATGAACGGACGTTTCATATCATTGATCCGGAGGAGTACCAGAAGATATTGGATTATATAGATACGATATTTACCGATGAGTTTAAAGTAAAAGCAGTGGAATATCCCCGGAACAAGGATGAGGTGCAATTGATGGTGGATGAGGCGGAACGGAAGGGAATCGAGCTGATCGTACGCCGGGCAAAACATGTGGGGACAAATGTGTTGAGGGAAGTAATCGGAAGAATAGAGAAAAATTTTATCAAGCGCGGGGTGGATCTGATAATGAATACCAAGGTGGTGGATTTGCTGGTGGAGAAGGGGAGGGGGGTGGGAGTGCTGACGGAGGAGGGGGAGAGGATTTTGGGTGACAAAATTTTACTGTCGCCGGGGAGAGTGAGTGCCAAGTGGCTGCAGGAATTGGCGGAAAAACAGGGGATCAAGTATCAATACGATATGGTGGAGGTGGGGGTGCGGGTGGAGATTCCGGCGTCGGTGATGCGGCGTTATGCCGAAGCTTTGTACGAAATAGTGTTTAAGATCAGAACCGTGACTTATGATGATATCATGCGGACTTTTTGTACTTGCCCCAACGGGTTTGTAACGGTGGAGAAATACCGGGGTTTTGTGTGTGTAAACGGGCATTCATATTCGGATAATCAGGGGGTGAATTCTAATTTTGCGTTCGTGGCTGAAGTGCATTTGACGGAGCCGGTGGAGAACTCTATTGCTTATGCGGAGTCGATAGCCCAGGTGACTTCCACTATCGGGGGCGGTAAGCCGATTTTGCAGCGACTGGCGGATTTGAGGAGAAACAGACGGAGTACTAAAACCAGGCTGGCAAATTCATTGGTAAGACCATCCCTTTCAGAGGTAACACCGGGAGATATTGCCATGGCTCTGCCGCACCGGATAGTAGTGGATATTTTGGAAGGACTTACCAAGCTGGATGAGGTGATGCCGGGAGTAAATGACGGGTCGACGCTGTTGTATGCGCCGGAGGTGAAATTCAGGTCTTCGAAAGTGACAACTGGCCCGGATATGCAGACGACTTTACCGGGTGTGTACGTGGCCGGAGATGCGTCGGGTATGTC
>Ga0154755_146_pt1 | contig 23796 bp, 19 predicted proteins | sample Rifle2008BG16ft_FD_105763 | JGI IMG/M metagenome (GOLD analysis project Ga0154755, IMG submission 105763) | Candidatus Amesbacteria bacterium RBG_16_48_31 | reverse complement strand
TCCAATACTTGATCAGTTGATCCGCTCTGGAACAAGTATCGGAGCCAATTATTGTGAAGCTAATGGTGCATCAAGTAAAAAAGACTTCAATAGCAAGATATTTATTTGCAAAAAAGAGTCAAGGGAAACGAAATATTGGCTAAGACTTCTTGGAGGTGCCTTAGACGATGAAAACTTAAAGCAAGAATGCCGTGATTTATGGAAAGAAGCGCAGGAATTTAACCTGATCTTTTCTAAAATCGTTTCAAAGAAGAAAGTATTAAATGAAAATTAATAAACTGAAAATTCAATGAAAATTGTAAATTTAAAATTGAAAATTATGCTGAAAAAGTTACTATTCTTCGAACCGAAGGTGAGAAGTTTTGGACGGTTGGCTTTTAGTTCTCATTTCATTCGAACGATATTGTCCGGTATTACTCTTCGAGCGCTAGCGAGAAGTCTGTTTCCGACCGCTCGTAGTTCTCACTTCGTTCGAACAATAATACGTTACTATTCTTCGAACCGAAGGTGAGAAGTTTTGGACGGTTGGCTTTTAGTTCTCATTTCATTCGAACGATATTGTCCGGTATTACTCTTCGAGCGCTAGCGAGAAGTCTGTTTCCGACCGCTCGTAGTTCTCACTTCGTTCGAACAATAATACCTGTTTATTCTTCGAGGAGCGCAGCGACGAGAAATTTCATATCCTTATTCCTCATCCTCTCCCTTTTCTTATCATCGGTACTTCCTGCATACGCAGTCACGTTCACTGCCGGGATGGCCAAAAGAGACGGGCCGGGACCGTTTGCGGGAGCACCGATTGTACAAGGAAATTATGATGGAACCGGTACACCTGACAATTTAAGATACACCTCAAGCACAACATTATCTAGTGAATTTAAAAATGTCTATGATTTGAATCAGGGATCGGTTGTGATGTGGGTTACTCCGGAATGGAATGGTAATGACGGAAAAAATCACTACCTGTGGCGTCAGGGTTCAAGCGGCGGAGCCCTTTTTAAATTTTCAAATAATAATCTAAGATTTAATGTAGGAGGACAGATAGTTGATGTAGATGCTTCAACCTGGACTGCTGGCACAACATACAACGTGATTGCCAGGTGGGATATTGATAACACGTTGAATGGTACTAACTACCTCTCACTTTCAGTTAACGATTCACATACTTATGGTGTCACCACTATCCCATCCCCCTCGACAAATACTAATTTTTACGCTGGTGCTAGTAATACATCGCTTGCATCCGATTCTGTTATCGAAGGCTTGACCATATATCGCCGCCCACTTTTTGACGGCACATATGGAATTGATGTAGGCAATGGGGATGAGATAAATCAGATTTACAACTCCGGAAGCGGAAATGATCCGACTTTGATTACCGGAAGCTGGGATGTGGTGTTTGCCCTTCCCACTAATTCTTCAACGGGTGCGCTCGCGACAGGCACCGGCAATGCCTGGACACATCCGCATGCATCAAATCTTCTCTATACCTCCACCACCAACACTGGCGGGTTCATGATGAACGGGACATATACTTCGGATGGTTGGGCAACAGAAAATGGTGATACGCAAAGCTTGACTTTACAACCAGATGAGACAGCTGGGAAAGATACAAGGTTATATTCATATAGTAACGATATCACTAGAAATTATGGAACACATAATATTTTATTAACTTCCTCTTTTGATAAAGCTCTTATTGAATTCGATTTAAGTAATATTTCTGCTTCAGCTATTTTAAATAGCGCAACACTATATACATATCGAAACAATACTGGTACTGATAGAGCCTGGACTGTCAGTGTCTATTCTGTTGCCTCCGGTAATGCAGATTGGCCTGAAGGAACGAAAAATAATGCTACAGGTGTAGCTGGGGATAGTTGTTGGAGCTATAAAGATCAAACTCCTGGTAATGAAACACCTTGGGCTGGATCTGCAGGATTGTCGACGGCTGGTACTGATTATGAATCTGATGTTATTGGTTCTTTTTCTGGAAATCAAACTGACCCTATCGGAACAGAATATTCGACACAGTTAACAGCTAGCCGGGTTCAGGAATGGTTTGGAGAAACTAACACAAATTATGGAATACTGTTTGATCCGAGTAATGGTGGAACCTCTATTGCATCTTCAGATAACGCTACCGCCGCCTATCGTCCAAAACTCGTCGTCAACTACACAGCTCCTCCTACAGTTTCAGCACTTTCCACTTCTGAAAAAATATTTGCAGGAGGGTATAAGACTACCTCATCTGCGGCGAATCAGGGGATCTATTATGACAAAACTGTAACCGCAGGAGATGATTGGGTGATAAGAGCCATTGCCCACTCGGATGGCACAAGTATTCCCAAAGTCATTCTTTATGACCAGACCAACGGGGCCGAAATAGGTTCTCTTACCGGTACAACGACCAGCACCCGCGCCGCACCAAATGTTTTTATCTTCACCGGTGAAGCCCCGGCCTCTTCGACTACGCTCAGAGTGAAGCTGGTGAATACCCAAGCTTCAGGCACCGCCTACTGGCACCAGGTGGAGGTGCTGAGTAACTTAGTCAACAAACCATCAATGGAAACAGGTTCCGGAGATCCGTGGATTCCTGATGGTTGGGCTGGAGGTAACCTTGATGCAGGCGATAGTAGCCAGAGTCTTACAATTGTTCACAGTGGTTCGAGTTCAATCCAGTTTAATACAGGAGCGGCCAATGAAGTGGTATGGGAAAACCCAAGCAGAACAGTTACTGGAAGTAAATTTTACTCGACAGGTTTATATACGTATGGTGATGGCGGAGTTGGATTCAGGCTCGAAGGGGCAGGTGCTCAATTTATTCTTCAAAATGAAACGTCAAACGATCAAGTAAATTCATCAATACTTGCTTCTTGGAACCCCCTTTATGCCATTTACCGTACTCAAAGTACTGCGGCAGAAAGGATTAGTATAAATCCAAAATCCTCGGCGACTGGAAATCGATTTGTTGATGATGTGTATCAATTTCAACTCACAGATGTTTCTCTTACAGTCACCCCAGCTTCGGAGGCCAATTCGACTGAAAATACGGATGAGATTCGGGTGGATGGGAGGGATACGTATGTGCAAAGTTCCGCTTCATCAATCGGGACCACGTCTGGGTTTGTGTCGTTTAATTTCCGTCCCCGTCATGCTGGAGCAGATAGCGTCAAGTTTGCCGAGACAACGAGCGATGATGCCTACGTTATCTCTTTCAATGGTGATGCGGATGATTACATCAAAGTCTATTGGGATTCAGCCAATAATGTAAAGATGGATTATTCAATGGCAGGAACCACTGGAACAGGGACGTGGGATGCCACCAGTGCAATTGCTGCCAATACCGAATATGCAGCAGAAGTGGCATACACCGGTAGCTCAACCATGACCTTTAAGGTGGGAGGAACTACTAGAATTACTTTATCCTCAATCCCATCTGCATTTGGCACAGCTCCCAACACCGTCTACTTTGGAAGTGACACATCAGGAGGCAACCAGGGAGATGCCACATTCAGTAGCATTGTTTTTGACAACACTGCCCCAAGTATTTCTTTAACTGCTTTATCACCAGATCCGAATAATGATAATACTCCGAATTTAACCGGAACAGCAACAGAAGCCATCGGCACAGTATCAACTGTTGAATTTACCATGGACTGTGCAGGAGGTGATTGCTCCGGAGCCAGCTGGACAGCCTGTACGGCTGATGATGCCACCTTTGATGAAGCAGAAGAGGCTTTCACTTGCACCACCTCTGCCCTGTCTGATGCGGAACATACTATTTATGTGCGGGCCACTGATTCAAACGGCAATACTACAGCCGGTGGAAGCGAGAGCAGTGATACCTTTACCGTTGACACCACAGCACCTGGACTTCCGGGAACTCCTACAACTGATACTCCTACCAACTCCACCACCCAAGTCTGGGTCTGGTCTGCTGCCACTGATGCACTTTCGGGTGTGGCCTCTTATGCCTGGAGAGTTCTTGATGCAGCTTTAACCCAGGTGGCCTCAGGAACGACTGCACTTCTTACCGCCACCACCAATCTGGCAGAAGGCATCTATTCGTTTTTTGTCAAAGCCGTTGACAATGCCACTAATCTGGGCAGTGAAAGCGAAGGCAGTGTGACAGTGGATACCACGGCTCCGAGTGTCAGTGTGACCGCTTTGACTCCTGATCCCACATCTGACAATACACCAGCATTTACGGGAACGGGCAATGGCGGGACCACCATTTTGACAGACATTGAATTTCAAGTAGATTCCGTTGCAGGCAGCTGGACTGATTGTACTGCAACAGACGGAACAATCGATGAGACGGAAGAAGACTTTTCCTGTACAACTGAAGCGTTGGCAGACGGCAGCCATACTGTTTATGTGCGGGCAACGGATGAAGCCGCCAACACCACGGCAGAGGTTGATTACGGGACAGATTCATTTAGCGTGGATGCGGGAGTACCGAGTGTTAGCCTAACCGCAGTTTCACCTGATCCCACCACCGACTCCACACCCGTCATATCCGGCACAGCCACTGATACCGGAGGCACCATTTCAACAGTGGAATTCCAGGTGGATGCAACTTCAGGGTCATGGACCAGCTGTAGTGCAGATGACTCAAACTTTGATGAAGCAGAAGAGGCTTTCACTTGTCAGCTTTCAAGCTTAAGCGATGGGGAACATACGGTTTACGTCAGAGCTACGGATAATGCTTCTAATACCTCAACTAACGCTTCTGATACTTTTACTGTTGATACCACTGCTCCTGCCTCATTTGACTTAGATTCGCCGGGAGGAGATACTTATACAAATTCAGAAAGACCTACTTTTAGATGGAAGGCTACAACTGATGCCACCGCCGGACTTTCAAAGTATGTTTTGGAAATAGATAACCCTTCGGCAGGCTCAGGGCAAGCCAGCGGTGACTTCACCATTGACGACATTCCCACTTCAAGAACCACCGACTACGAAACAAATAAATACCTCATTCATTACGAGAACTTTTCCGATTCCGATTCGACCAATAACTACATTTCTGTTTATACCAAGTCTTCGAGTGAATGGAGCTCTGACAGTAACTCCGGCCAAAATGACGGGAAACTGCGGGAAGGGAGAGTTTCTTGGAAGGTAAGGGCAGTTGATAATGCAGGGAATGAAACGTCAAGTTCAAGAACTTTGTTTGTAGACAGAAACAGTCCAAAAGTAGAACTGACCCAAATTAACGATATTCCTTTTTCTTCAACTAATTTTTCTACAACCGATAAAACCCCGACTATCTTTGGCAAAATCACTGATTCACTTGCCGGTGGGGATTCTACTCAGACCCAGGATGAAAATGGACCAAAAATTGCTTCCGGTCCCAAGCAAGTTGAGATTAAGTTAGAGAAGAAAGAAGGACTAGGGTACAAACTGATAACCCTCTACACCATCAACATGGATAAACCTTGGTGGAGTTGTGACGGTAAAGAGGTTGCTGATAATTCAAAACAGAAATGCGACAAATATTTGACTTTTGAATACACATCCAAAGATACCTTAGATTACGGGACATACAAAATTACATTAACCGGAAAAGATAAAGCGGATAACCCTTCAAGCGAAACAACGCTAACGTTAAATGTCACTACTCTGGTTCAAATAACCACACCCGAAGAAAAGAAAATAATTGAGGAAGAAACCAAACCGCTAGCACCGGAGCAAAAAGAAAAAGTCAAAGAAGAACTGGAAATCACTAAACCTACGGCGGTTGAAAAACCGAATGTCCTGGAAGTTGTTGGTTCAAAGATCGCCGAAACTTTAGCTAATCTTTGGTGGGGATTGGTCGATACGGGCAAGACCACCACGAATTCACTGGCAACCGCCTGGAGTAGGTACCAGGCATTCGTTATTGGAACCAATCAAAAAACCGATGCTTTCACAAAAACAATTATTGGTCGAGCCGCTTATGCGGTTACCCAAAGCCTAGCCTTTGTGGGGCGAGGAGTTGGCCAAATACTTACTGCTTTCGGAAAGACAACCCAAACATTATTAGTAGCAGTCGGACAAGGCATCGGTAACACTGCCAAATCTATTGGCGAGGGATATAACCGTTTAGCTAATAATGCGCCGGGGGTAGCCAAGATAATTTTGACCGGAATTGGAAATACAGCCAACTTTGTAGCAAAAGCCATAACCAATACCCTGCAAAAAACAGGATCAGTAATTGCCAGCGCGGCAAACAGTGTGGGAATAATAACCACTGCTCTTGCTCAAAACACAGCTTTGGCGATGGGAAAAATTACAAATCCATTGGCTAGAGTAACAGACAGTATTACTCAAAAAGCAGACCGTTTAGTGGCTAAAACACAACTAACCGTTGAAATTTACAAAGAAGTATGGTTTGACAAAGAACCGACAAAGATTCTCTTGGTAAAGGTAGAGGCTGTGACCCCTACTTCCGCCGTCATCCATTGGCTGACCAACCATCATGCCACTTCAGCAGTCAACTATGGTTTTGATACGTCGTATGGCAGTAAAGTCCAATCGAGTGAGCGGGTAAAAGAACACAGAATGGAGCTAACTAACTTAGAAGCTGGTAAAACTTACTTTTTTGAAGTCATGAGCCAAAACAAAAATTATGTCTATGACGCCTATTACACCCTGACTACCCCGTCTAACAAGAGTGCGCAAGTCAAAGGGACCAGCACCGAGGGTCAGCTACTCAAAAAGCCGTTGGTTGAAGTGGTCGGCAACAAAAATGACTGGATACTAGTCCGCCGTACACCTATGAAAAGCGCCGAGGTAGTCGCGAAGGTCCAGGTCGGCCAAACTTTCCAACTTCTTAAAGAACAAGACGGCTGGCTCCTTATCAAGTTTGACGGAGAAGAGGGTTGGATGTTTGGTGAGTTTGGTATATCTACACTTCCACCACAACAGGGAGAATCATGGGGCGACGGTGGGTCTGTTCAAACAAATAGCGGCCGAGGGTATCGATGACTAGTTGTTTGAGGTGCCGGTCCGATTCAATTTTCCCGCGTTTGGTGGCAATGGCTTTTTTGACTCGGTCGGAGGCTCGGCTTAACAAATCAGTGCTGTACTTTTCAAAGACAAATCCCCGGCTGACCAATTCGAAGTTGACCAAGCTGGACAGATCGTTTTGGTCAGCCTCGAGAACAGCAATTACTACTCCTTCTTCGGCTAACTGTTGCCGGTCACGCAAAACAACTTCTCCGACGTCACCAATACCTAAACCGTCAACCATGATGTTTCTGATGGAAACAGTTGGACCAAGACTGGCTTGTTTATTTGAGACAATGACTGTCTGATTAGTCATGGGTAAAAAAATCTTTTGGGTTGGGTAACCCATAGACTTAGCTAGTCGTGAATATTGAACCATTTGATTGTAATTACCCCCAAACGGGAGGACGTATTTAGGCCGGGTGAGGCTTAATAATAAGAGAAGATCCTGCTGACTGCCATGGCCTGAAACATGCAAATTGTCAGTGATGGCGGTATAGACAACCGTGGCTTGTTTGCGGGATAACTCGTTAATAACAGTGGCAACGGACGCTTCAGTGCCAGGAATGTAATCGGAGGAAAAAACCACTTTGTCATATGGCTGGAGAGTGATGTCACGATGATCACCAGAGGCTATTCTTTCCAGAGCAGAGCCGGTCTGACCTTGAGAACCGGCGGCTAAAACGCAAATTTTATTGGGAGGCAGTCTTTTGGCCTGATGCAACTGTACAAACGAATTTTGGGGAATATCGTAATAGCCCAATTTCCTGGCTACAGCCAGATTACGATCTACGCTTCTGCCGGCTAGGACAATTTTACGACCGTTACGGACGGCTGCTTTGGAGGCCTGATACCAACGGCTGATATTACTCCCTATGGAAGTAACAATAAACTTACCCGGACAGTCTGTGAGTTCGCGGTCAAACGTATCGTCTAAGGTGGTTTCCGACGGGGTGTACCCCTTACGCTCGCTTCCCAAGCAATCCGATAATAATAAATCTATTCCTTGGCTCCCTGCCTGGGCAATTCTTTGAAGATCGGAGAAGTCTTTATAAACTGGGGTGAAATCAAATTTGAAGTCACTACCATGATAAACAGTCCCCTCGGGTGTGGAAATTAAAAGATGAGTGGAATCGGGTATGGAATGAGTCACGTGAATGGATTCAATGGTAAATTGACCCAGATACAGCGGTTGTCTCTGGGGTAAAACATGAATATTTTGGGGTATACTCTGGTACTCGCTCAACTTATCGATAATTAAAGCGGCCGGAAGCCGAGAAGCGTATACGGGAACGCCTGGAAGTTTGGGTAAAATGTAGGGTAAACTGCCAATATGGTCTTCGTGACCGTGAGTGATGACCAGACCCCTGATTTTAGAAAGCTTGTCTTTGAGGTAGGAGATGTCCGGAATCAGAACATCTACACCTAGCATGTCTTCGGATGGAAAGCCAATACCACAATCAACCAACAAAATATCGTTGTCCAGTTCATAGACAAACATGTTGGTGTTGACGTTACCGAAACCGCCGAGGGGAATGATTTTTAACTGGCCCATATAGATATATTAATCTATTAGAATAATGTTGTCTGAGCGGGTTTTTGTAAAGTTTCGACAACAGTTATTGGAGTTTCATATTTTTGGCTCAAAAGGGTCTTTAATTTATTAAAGTCCTGAATGAAATCGTTAAGGACCGTCCCGGAACGCAGGGCGGCGGCGGGATGATACATGGGAAATATAATTGGTTTGTAGTTAGTTAGTTTGTCGTTTATAGTCGAGAATTCGAAGAAGCGGGGTTGGCCGTGGACGCGGGAAATTGAGACGTCGGGGATAAACTTGGCCATGCTAAAGCGGCCGAGAGTGGCAATGATTTTGGGCTGAATTATCTCAATCTCCTTGTCCAGATAAGGTCTGAAGGCCTCAATTTCATCTGGTTGGGGGTCACGGTTGTTTGGTGGTCGGGCTTTGACAATATTTGAAATATAAACTTGATCCCTGTCTAGGCCCAATGTTTCCTTAAGAGTTTTTACCAGTAATTTTCCGGCTGGGCCTACAAAAGGTTTTCGTTCTACTGTTTCCCAATAACCAGCCGCCTCACCTATAAACATCAATTCTGTGTTTGGGTTACCATCTCCAAAAACAATGTCTTTGGGTGAGTTAACAAATGGTGTATCACCTCTGGATTCGAGTTTTTGCTTCAGCGCTAATAATTCTTGTTTCTTATCCATATTTAATTAATTTCTGTATCATGCATCGATGCATGATACGGCTTTAGTAGCTGGGGAGGAAGTCGCGGACGTTGTCCGGAGTAATAACAAATTCCTTGCCCCGGCCTTCGACCACCAGTTTGGCAGTCTTTCTGACAATTCCCTGGATAGTCCGTTCGAGGGTCCGGAGACCGGCATCAAATCCCAAGGGTCGCACAATTTTGGGCCAGACCGTATCTTCTATTTTGAGAGTGTTTTTTGCTAAAGCGGCTTTTTGGATTTCGGCCGGCAGGACATAGTCGCGGCCGATAGTAATTTTTTCCTCATCGGTGTAGGAAGGCATGAGGATAGGTTCCAAACGGTCCATGACAGCAGTATTAATGTGAGTGGTGTTGTTGGCGGTGGCGATAAAAACAGCCTGGGAAAGATCAAAAGGGTAATCGATGAAATGATCAGAAAAAGCGTTGTTTTGCTCGGGATCGAGAAGCTCGACCAAAACTCCCATAATTTCTCCCCGGCTGGAGTCGGCCACACGGTCAATCTCATCAAGAAGAATCACGGGGTTTCGGGAACCTGCCCGGCGTAAACCTTTGATAATCTGGCCAGGTTCGGCGTCCGGCTGGATCCGGGATTGACCGCGCAGATCAAGGGCCGAACTCATGCCGCCAAAAGGGATACGAATGAATTTTCTGCCCATGGCTTCACAAATACTTTTGGCAATAGTAGTTTTGCCGGTACCGACCAAGCCAACCAACAATAGAACCGGGGCATGGAAATCGGTGTTGCCTTTGGTCTCGTTGAGAATCAGAACGGACATATATTCCAGAAACCGGTGTTTTAGATCCTCAAGGCCAAAATGGTGAGAGTCCAGAACCTGCTTGACGTGTTTTAAGTCCAAGATGTCCGGAGTAGTGGTAGACCAGGGCAAGTGAGTGATCCAGTCAAGGTAATGTTGGACCTGTTCGAAGTCCGCAGAGTAGCTGCCGTGTTTGGCCTGACGAGACAGGCGGGCCAACATATCCTCGGCTTTTGTCCGGAGGTCATCAGGCAGAGTGGCAGAAGCAAGAAGCTGGGTAAGCTTGGTAATATCTGAGGTGAGCTGGTCGTCCATATGGATATTAGTTTACACCAAGTTTGGCTGAAGTATTGGGTTTTTAGAAGCGGCGCCTAGACCCTTGGTCACGAAAGCCGCCTGAACTACGACGAGGCGAAGGACCACGGAAGCTGCCGCCTGAGTAGGGTCTGGACGGCGGACGGTCTTCCCGAGCTTTGACAACAGGACTACCGGACGGGTCAAAAAGCATGCTTAAATTAACCCTGCCCTGAGGATCAATTTCAGTTACCCAGACTTTAACTGTGTCACCTTCCTTGACTACCTGACGGGGGTCAGAAACGAAGTTACTATCCATTTGAGAAACGTGAACCAGGCCGTCTTTGCCAGGCAAGATGTTCACAAAGGCACCAAAAGGCTGGATACGAACGACGGTACCTTCGTAAATTTCACCCGGGGTAACTTCTTTACCCAAAGAACTGATCCAGGTTAAGGCTTTGTCCATCCCGGTCTGATTTAGGCCGGAGACGAAAACTGATCCATCGTCACGAACATCAATGGTAGTCTCGGTATCTGCCATCAATTTTCTGATTATTTTGCCGCCGGGACCGATAAGTTCGCCTATCCGGTCAACCGGGATTTGGACGGTGTTAATTTTGGGAGCATACGGAGAAAGCTGAGGCCGAGACACAGGTAAAACCTTGAGTATGGCTTCTAAAATTTGCAGGCGGGCGGTTTTGGCATAGACAAGCGTTTGACGACAAATGTCCAAGGTAATCCCCGGGACTTTGACATCAAGCTGAATTGCGGTAATACCGGTGGTGGTACCTGCGACTTTGAAATCCATATCGGTGTAGTAATCTTCCAGACCGATAATATCAGTCAAGAGAATAAATTTGTCGGTCTTTTGGGGGTATGAGTCGGGAGTGACTAAACCGATAGAAATACCGGCTACGGGAGCCGTTAAGGGAACGCCGGCGTCCATTAAAGAAAGGGTTGAACCGCAGGCACTGGCCATGGAGGTGGAACCGTTTGAACTCTCCACCTCGGAAACTACCCGGATGGCATAAGGGAAGACCGATTCGTCGGGAATAACCGGAGCCAAAGCCCGCTCCGCCAGAGCGCCGTGGCCTATTTCCCGGCGGCTGGGTGAGCCCATGCGGCCTGTTTCCCCAACACTATACGGGGGGAAATTATAATGGTGCATGTAGCGCTTGGTTTCCTCACCTTCTGCGGATTCGAGGGATTGAGACAAAGACGGTGCACCAAGAGTGGTAACTGTTAAGACCTGGGTTTGGCCGCGCTGGAAAATGGCCGAACCGTGAACCCGCGGTAAGACAGCCACCTCGGAGCTAAGCGGCCGGATTTGGTCAAATTTCCGGTCATCAGGACGACGGCTTTTGTCCAGAATATTGGTGCGAACTAATTTCTTGAGTAAGTTTTCTACTATGACGGGCAGGAAAGTTTTGTCTTTGTCTTCCAAGTCGGCTGCCGCCTGGGCAATAACATTATCCAGATGGCCCCCTTCTTTGTCGGCAAAATTGGAAATATAATCCTCTAACTTCGGACGGAGCAGTTTTTCCAGCTCGGCTACCAGTTTGGCCGGAGGCGGGCTGGTAGCAAGTGAGAGCTTGTCGCGACCGACTTCGGTAACAAGAGAGTTGATCAAACCGATAATATCTTGGTTGGTTGTGAAACCGGCCTGCAGAGCGGTCAAAACCTGATCCTCCGGGATTTGGCGGGCTCCGGCTTCGATCATATTGATGAGCCGGTCGGTGCTGGCGACTACCAAATCCAAATCAACGCCGGTGCGGTTTCCGTTTTGGGGGTTTGTCACCGGCTGGCCGTCAGTTAAGCCGACGCGGACCGCCCCAACGGGCCCGGACCAGGGAAGAGGGGAAATGGCTACGGCGGCGGAAGTGGCAATAATTCCTAATACGTCCGGGTCATTTACCAAATCAGCAGAAAGTACTGTAACTATAACCTGGATTTCACGGCGGAAGTCTTTGGGGAAAAGAGGACGGATAGAACGGTCAATCAGGCGGGCGGAGAGAGTCTCGGCGTCGGTAGGCCGGCCTTCACGCTTGACCCAGCGGGAACCTTTAATCCGGCCTCCGGCATAGAGACGTTCCTGATATTCTATGGAGAGGGGAAGATAATCCTTTTTGGAATCTTCCTGGCCAACTACAACTGTCGAAAGAACTACAGTATCGCCGTAACGGGCTAAAACGGCGCTCGTGGCTTGCTGGGCCAGGCGTCCGACTTCGAGCGACAGGACCCGACCCGCCAAATCTATGGATTTACTGACAACTTTCATTTACGAAATTTCCGAAGCGCTCCAGAAGTCTGAAGAAGAGGGTTTAACTTCTCTTCGCACTCCTTGAACGCCTCCTGGAAATTAATTATTTAAATGATATTATACCAGAATAATTTATTTTGACAGGGCCAGTTTTTTGGCAATGACTTGAAAACGTTTGGGGTCTTTCTTTTGCAAATAGAAAAGAAGCCGGCGGCGTTTGGAAACCATGCTGATAAGTCCCCTTCTGGAGTGATTGTCTTTTTTGTGAAGTTTGAGATGCTCGGCCAGTTTGGTGATTTTTTCAGATAACAGAGCCGCCTGGACTTCGGGCGAGCCAGTGTCGCCTTTGGCTTGGGCGAATTTTTTGATGACTTCCTGTTTGGCGGTGGTGTCTAGGGCCATTTTTATAACTCCCTCTTGCATCTCCCTCTTAACTTAAGAGGGAGAACGTTTCGGGAAAAATCAAACTAAAATTGCAATAAAAAGGCGAGAGATACAGCGAAAGTGAGAGCTGAAAACCAACCAAACTTTCGTTAATGTCTCCGCTTTGTAGCAAGCGCTATTATAATCTCTTTTGTTAGATGGAGCAAGCGGAGGAACCTGTATCGCAAAATCAAAAAAATCAGATTTTTGGCAGCTTCCGGGGGTAAAGTGACTTGGGCATCACCGGTTTCTATGGTGATACCTGAGCCAGTGTCGTGAGATTCTGGTCTAAATGGGGATGGAAATTCTGACATATAAAATTGCGGGTTTATCTTAAGATTTGGGGAGCAGACTTTTGAGGAGAGATGGCCTTTCTAATTTCATCTAAAACCCTTTCGGCTTCTCCAACGGTTAGATCATCGGTGCTGGCATAAGTAAGTTTTACATTGCTCGCTAATACCCCCAAAGCTGTACTAACTAAAATATCCTGCTTTGGATCGCCAGTTAAACAGTCTTTAATTCTTTGTAAATCTGATAAATATTCCGTTACAGTTTGTTCTGTCATGTATTTCGGTCTGAATAAATTGAAAAATTAGGGCAGCATGGGGCCTTGGTAAATTTTGGGTTCATACCAGTCAGGCGGAGGTTCTTTGGCGTCGGCTTTATCCGGAGGAGCGACGGGTTGGCTGTCGGTACCGTAACCCAGCTGTGAGGAAGGTTGGGGGGCTTGGGGAATGGAGCCGGGAGGGAGATGGCCGGGATCAAAAGCCTGGTGACGCCGGGCACCTTGGCGGAGAAGATGAGCGGCGACTTCAAAAGTGCCGACAGTTACCAAATGGGACTGGAAATTTTGGGTAGTCATTTCAAGTCCGGAGAGGAGATTGGAGGCAGCGTCAACCGGCAAATGTAACCCTAAGGAATCAATAATAAGAGTCACCAACTCACATAATGAAGAGGTATCCGGGTCGTAATATTGGTGGGGAGTGTAATTCTCTGCCGGCAATTGCCGGGTGAGAGAAGCTACTGGAGAGGCAGAAATAATGTCTTTGGCCTGGTGATAAATCGAGCCCAGATGAAGCAGTTGATCGACTCCGACCAGAATATGGAGATCAGACTTGCCTGACCCGGAGACAAAACGGAGCCGGGTGTGGTCGAGATGAGGCGAGCCGGGTTTGGAAGTAACCACCAACTGCAACTGTCCGCCTTCGAGGTTATAACTGACTTTGTCCACATGCTCGGTCTGATCGGCAAAGGTGATCAGCAGATCCCTATTGGTAATAGAGGTGGTAATGGTGTCCACGCCCACCAGACGGTTGAACTCGACCGTCATAGAATCAGGACAAGCCGCGGCTACTGATTTGCCTAAGGATTCCAAGGATAATTTAAGAGCTAACCCTGAAGCCACAGAGTCGTAGGACGGATTTTGGGGAAGAAGGACGCTTACCAAACGGGCAGATTCAAGCAAGGCCTTCAACTGGCTAAGATCTGGTCGGGCCATGGGTGACGATGGCAATTATATTATCACCGACTTTAAAGTCAAGGTAAGGCGTGAATATAGCCCCAAACTCCGTACCGGACTTAACCGAAATGACGTCATTTTTGGAAATCTTGAGAGATTTAATTTTCGCAGTGCCTGAAGGCAGGTCGCCGCGGAGGAGTTTGACGGTATCCGATTTGGAAATGACTCCTTCGGTGCAGCGGATGCCGGCAATCCGGTCCTGGCCGATTTTGAACGCGGCCAGAACTTGACCTTTGCCGAGTATCGTCTCCTCGGACTGGGGAGAAGTAATTTTATTAAGATTGTCGAGAAGTTCATAGATAATATTTGAGGATAAAATGCGGACTTTCTCAATTTCGGCCAGCTTAGAAACACCAGAAGGGACTTTGACATTAAAGGCCACAATCAAACTTTGGGAACTACGAGCCAAAAGAACGTCACTGTCGTTGACATCGCCCGTTCCTGAATAAATAACCTGTATTTCGGGGCCGAGTGAAGACCGGACAGCTTCCAGAGAACCAGCCACATCGGTTTTGAGAATAATATTGAATCGGGCTGCGGATGCCTCGGCTTGGGTCTTATCCGTTTGAGGTGAAGTTGCGGGGGGGGAGGTGATTTTGTCGGCAAGCAGAGAGCCGACTGCAGGAACCCGGGATAAGCCCAGAATCTCTGCCGGAGTTCCGGGAAGGGCCAGGGTGACCGGTTGCCCCTGTGAATCGAACAGCGCTTTGACTTTGCCAATATTTTCCGTCTGGAACAGGGGCTGGCCGATTTTGAGAGTGCCGTTGGTGACTATGACGACAGCCAAAGGGCCTTTTTTTGAATCGAGACGGCTTTCAAGGACGAAGCTTTCCAGGGAGCCTTCGGGGTCTGACTGGGGAGGAGATAGACTAGCCAGAAGGTGGATAATCTCCAATAGTTCCGGAATGCCCCGGCCGGTTTTGGCAGAGATGGAGACCGCGGGAATCTGCCCTCCCGATCCTTCCACTAAAACCCCGGCTTCGGCCAGCTGGTGTTTGACGCGCTGGGGGTCTGCGGCAGAGAGATCGCTTTTGGTAATGGCAACCAAAAAAGGCACAGCAGTTTGACGGATAAAATTGATGGATTCAAGAGTCTGGGGCATGACCCCGTCATCGGCGGCGACTATCAGTATTGCCAGGTCAGCAACCGAAGACCCACGGTAGCGCATTTGGGAGAAGGCGGCGTGACCGGGAGTATCTATGAAGGTTAGTAGTTCGTGGTTTGTAGATCGTAGCTGGAAAGAGCGGGTATGTTGAGTGATACCACCCGCTTCGCCGGCGGTGACGTTCGTTTGGTGCAGGTAATCCAAGAGGGTTGTTTTGCCGTGGTCAACATGACCCAGGATGACAATTATGGGCGGACGGGGTGAAAGCATGATAAAAATTTCTAATTTCTAATATCTAAATCCTAAACAAGCCACAAATCCCAATGATGTCTCAATTCTTCAATTTGTCAAATCCCAATTGTGAATTTGAAACTTGCGATTTCATTGTGAATTGGAATTTGAGGTTTGTGGTTTGTCGTCTTGGTCGGAGATCTCTTCTTTTTGCTCCGAAGTACCTTTTTCACCGATAATATCGATGTGGATGCCGGTGAGTTTACCTGCCAGTTTGGCGTTTTGGCCGTCGCGACCAATAGCCAGTGGCAACTGGTCGGCGGGGGCTGTGACTAAAGCAGTCTGAGACTTGGAATTAACTTTGACCGTCAAGCCGCTGGCGGGAGAAAGAGCGGCGGAAATGTACTTATCCAAATCTTCGCTGAATTGAACTATATCTAATTTTTCCCCGTTGAGCTCCCCGATAACCGCCTGAACGCGGACTCCTTTTTGGCCGACACAAGAACCGACCGGATCGACACCTGACTGGTGGGAGTAAACTGCGACTTTGGAGCGGGAGCCAGGGTCCCGGGCAATGGCTTTAATTTCGACTGCCCCCGAAGCGACTTCGGGCACTTCCCGACGGAAAAGCTCGCGGATAAGGCCGGAATCGGATCTGGAAACTACAACTTCCTTACCCCGCAGGCTGTCCCTGATACTGTGTAAATAGAAAGTGAGGCGCTGGTTTAAACGGTAATCTTCCGAGTGAACCTGCTCGGAGGGGGACATAACAGCTTCGGCCTTGCCTATATCGACAATGATGTCACTGCCGACAAAACGAATAATCATGCCGTTTACCAGAGTCCCCAAACGCTTTTCATATTCGGCAACCACTACAGACTTCTCGGCTTCGCGGATTTTTTGGTAAATCACCTGTTTGGCGGTTTGAGCGGCTATCCGGCCGAAACCGGGAGGAGTGACATCAACCGGGGTGGCCCCTTTTTGAACCCGAACCCGGGTTTGTTCATCCTCCTGGTAAATCTCTCCGGGTGTTTCAAAAATCCGGGCTTGCCCGGTACCGGGATCCAGCTCGACTTCGTAAAGACAGTCTTCGCGGTAACTTTCGGGGTGGTCTTTTTTGAAAGCGGCCAGTTTGGCCTGTTTGATAGCATCCAGGACTATATCCGGGTCGAGATTACGCTCACGGGCGATTTGGGTAACCGCTTGGGCAAATTCTGTTCTGGCAACGGGTTTTTGAGGCATATCATGAGCCAAGCTACAAAAAAGGTGGGCAAATTACTTCCCACCTGGTTTGTGTCTTGACCTTATGTGATTATACCAATAAAACCCTGTCTGTGCCAGGAACTACTAGCTTGAGAGGCGGCCGATTAAATCTTTTTCTGCTTCGGGGGACAAAGGCTTGAGGGGTGATGCTTTCGCTCGTTTTCGCCGTTTTTTTAGCTCAGCCTGTTCCTCGGCTCGCTGTTTTCGTATTTCCTTCCCTTCAGCGGTTGCCTTTTCAGCTTCAACCTGGCCGGGCATTTTTCCTCCGGGAACTTCGGTTACCTGGATGGGGATGCGTTCGTCTGTATCTGTTTCTGCCGAGCCGACGCTTTTTCCGGTAGGTGTTCTTATTGTGTGGGGGGGAGCTCCGATTTCGGTTATCTCTGCTTCCGGGGTTTCTTGGCCTTCGTCTTGAGACATACTTATACATTATATTAACACTTTAAGTCTCCTCAAATTCTTCCAGGATTTTGTTTATATCACCCCGCCTGCGGCACCCCTCTTAATTTAAGAGGGGAAATTGCATAAACTCTGATTATGAGGCGACGGTATATTTTTAATACTTCATCCCTCAAATCAAGAAGAAAAGAGTTGCGAAATCACGCCACTGAAGCTGAGAAAATCTTATGGAGTTGTCTTAAGAAGAGTACTCTTGGGTATAAGTTTATTAGACAATACAGTACAGTGTAGAAGGTTATGTCGTCGATTTTTATTGTCCGAAAGGAAAATTGGCTATTGAAGTAGATGGTGCTGTTCATAGAAATTTGGGTCAAAAAATTTACGATCAATACCGCACTGAATTGCTCAATGCCTGGGGGATCAAGTTAATTAGGTTCTGGAATTGGGAAGTTAAAAATAATCTCTCTCAAGTACTTCATAAAATTGAATTGGTCCTCCCCTCTTAGATTAAGAGGGGAGCTAGAGAGGTGAAATTTAAGAAGAATGCTCAAACTCTTCCAGTAATTCTTTCTGATGGCGGGAGAGGCGGTCGGGAAGAGTGATTATTAAGCGAATGTAGAGGTCTCCCCGGTCTTCATTGCGGAGTGAATGAAGCTTAGGGATCCCTTTGCCGGAAAGGCGAATAGTGGTGGCCGGCTGGGTGCCGGGACGAATTTTGAGCTGGAGGCTGCCGTCCAGGGTCGGGACTTGAGTCTGACCCCCTAAAATAGCCAAGGTAAAAGGGATGGCGTGGTCCAGGTAGACATCGGCGCCGTCGCGGCGGTAACGAGGGTCAGGCTCGACTTCGAAAGTGATATCAAAATCTTTGAAACGCAGGTGGGTGCCGGTATCAGCACCAGCCGGGATTTTGATGGTATGCGTCTTACCCTCTATGGTGACCGATTCGGTATTGCCTTTGACTGCGGCCATAAAAGGGATACGCAGGGAATAATGGGGTTTGACGGGTTGTCTGCGGCCAAAGGGGTTTGACCCGCCGAAAAACTGCTCGAAAATTTCAAAAGGGTCAGAAAAGCCGCCGAAGTCGACGTTGCCAAACGGGCTGCCGCCGCCGGAAGTATAGTAATAGGTAAAGGGGCCCTGCTGGAAACCTCCACGCTGTCCCCTAACGCCGCCGAACGGACCTCCGGCCCCGCCGCCCATAGAAGGATCAAAAGCCGCGTGGCCGAACTGGTCATAAGTTTGTTTCTTTTTGGAGTCGGAAAGAACCTGGTAAGCTTCGTTGATTTCCTTGAAGCGGGTTTCAGCATCGGGGGATTTGTTGCGGTCCGGATGCCACTGCAAAGCCAACTTGCGATAGGCGCTTTTGAGCTCGGCGGCTGAGGCCGTCTTGGATACGCCTAAGATATCGTAATAGTCGCGCTTGGTAGCCATAAATATCACCCCCTCCTTTCAGGTTTCCCCCTCTTAAATTAAGAGGGGGATCAAAGGGGTGATACTGGCAATTGTACTACTGGAGTGCTAAGTTGACAAATGTAAAGCTTGACCTATAATGTGTCTGTATGGATTCTAGAAATATTAGGTTGGTGGCCATTCTAGGAGCTCTTTGGGCTGTTGATGAGATATCAAAAAGGGATTTATCGGGGGAAGAGGGCAGAAAGAGAAATGAAGAGTTAGTGGGGTTGTTGCGGTTTGGCATACAGGCTATTGAAGATACAGAGGGGGCACAAAGAAAATTGGAGGGCTTGATTTCTCGAACTAGGGAACATTTGCCGTGATAAACTCATGATTGTTGGCCGTGGTTAACTTTGGTAGAATAGGCGGTGCGAAAGCGCTATTTTTTTTGACTTATTAGCACTATATGGCTGCAGGAGATATTAAGACTACGAACAGGAATGTGCCGTTGGATCGGGTGCGGAATATTGGGATAATTGCCCAGAGTGCTAAGGATGCTACTGGCTTGACAAAAGAAGGTTAAGAATTAATCCAACCTATAGTTTCTTGACGATTTTAATAATCTGATTTATAATTCCAGGCAATGGCAATTAAAGATGTGTTACAGGCACGGGCTAATTCCGCGATAGCGGAAACAAGAATGGCTGGAGTAATAGCTAATGCCGCAGTTACTGCCCAAACAGCAAAAAGTGAGGCTGAAATAGTTGATGAAATGAGGCGAAGAAGTGCACAAATTCTGGCAGATTACTTGGGGGAGATTATTGCAAAAGAGCGGTCAGACTTGCAACGGTGGCAGGAATTAAAGCAAATGGCTGCCAGCCGAACGTGCAGTGCCATGGAGATTGCGGCAAAATTGGCTGAATTGGTTTAAGTGTCAGAGAAGCGAGAACGGTGAAGTAAGCAGTGGAGATTGTGGGTAGGGAGTAACTTTGGTAGAATGGGTGGTGCGAAAGCGCTATTTTTTTTTTGACTTATTAGCACTATATGGCTGCAGGAGATATTAAGACTACGAACAGGAATGTGCCGTTGGATCGGGTGCGGAATATTGGGATAATTGCCCATATCGACGCGGGGAAGACGACGACGACGGAACGGATTTTGTATTACACAGGCAAGAGCTACAAGATCGGGGATATTGACGAAGGGACGACGCAAATGGACTGGATGGCCCAGGAGCGGGAAAGAGGGATCACAATTGTTTCGGCGGCCACTACGACGTTTTGGGCGGTAACCGACCCGAATTCGCCGGTCGGTAACGAAGCCTTCCGGGTGAATATCATCGATACGCCGGGGCATGTGGATTTTACGGCGGAAGTGGAGAGAAGTTTGCGGGTTTTGGACGGAGCGGTCACGGTTTTGGACGCGGAGGAAACAGTGCAGTCACAAACAGAGACAGTGTGGCGGCAAGCGGATAAATATAAAGTCCCCCGAATAATTTTTGTAAACAAAAACGACAAACTGGGAGCTAATTTTGAAGGGACAGTGAAAGCGGTAATCGAGAGATTGGGCGCCAATCCGGCAGTGATGACCTACCCCATCGGGGCAGAGCATTCCTTCCGGGGAGTGGTCCTGCTTCTGGAAAGAAAGGCGCTGGTATGGCAGGGGGATGAAACCGGAACCAAATTCACGGAGGAAGAGATCCCGTCGGACATGACAACGGTTGTGGAAACCTGGCGGTCAAAACTAGTTGAGCAAATCTGCGAAACGGATGACATGCTTCTGGAACAGTTTCTGGCGGGTAATGAGCCGCCCGTAAAAGAGCTGAAAACTGCTTTGCGAAAAGCTGTAATCGCATATAAAATGGTGCCGGTTTACGCCGGGGCTTCTTTGCGAAACAAGGGGGTGCAGCCGATGCTGGACGCGATTGTGGAGTATTTACCCAGCCCGGTGGACATTGACCATGTCAAAGGGATAAATCCAAAAACCGGTGAGGAAACTGTCAGGAAAACCGTCAACGAAGAGGCGTTTTCCGGCCTGGCTTTCAAAATCCAAACCGATCCGCATGTAGGGCGCCTGACTTACCTGCGGATTTATTCGGGCATGCTGAAGTCGGGACAAGCGGTCTATAACGCCACCAAAGACCGAGAAGAACGGGTGTCGCGGATGCTTCTGATGCACGCCAACAAACGGGAAGAAATCGACCAGGCGTTTGCGGGAGAGATTGTGGCTTTGGTGGGATTAAAGGAGACTACAACGGGGAATACGCTGTGCGATAAAGGAGCCCCGATTGTACTGGAATCAATAACTTTTCCGGATCCGGTAATTTCCCTGGCTATCGAACCTAAGACCAAAGCGGATCAGGAAAAAATGGGTTATGCGTTGAATAAATTATCGGACGAAGACCCGACCTTTACTATAAAAACCAATCATGAGACGGGGCAGACAATCATTTCGGGGATGGGAGAGCTACATCTGGAGATTATCGTGGACCGGATGAAGCGGGAATTTAACGTAGATGCGGGGACGGGCGCTCCGCAAGTAGCTTACAAGGAAACCGTAAAGAAATCAGCCGAAGGGGAAGGCAAATATATCCGCCAATCCGGCGGGCGGGGCCAGTACGGACACTGCTTTATAAAAATAGAGCCCCAGGTCCGGGGAGTTGGATACGAGTTTGTGAATGCCATTAAGGGCGGAGCTATACCGGGAGAGTTCATTCCGGCAGTAGAAAAAGGGATAAAAGACGCGCTGGAAAACGGGGTTTTGGCCGGGTACCCGACGGTGGATGTGAAGATTACTTTGTATGACGGGACGTACCACGATGTAGACTCATCGGAAATGGCGTTTAAAATCGCCGGGTCGATGGCCTTCCAACACGCAGCCAAGGCGGCAGAACCGACGCTTTTGGAGCCGGTAATGAAAGTGGAAGTGTCCGCACCGGATGAATTTATGGGGGAAGTCATCGGGGATCTGTCCTCCAAGCGGGCGCAGATTTCGGGGACGGACAAAAGAGGGCACCTGACGATCATTAACGCCTTTGCTCCCCTGGCGGAATTGTCCGGGTATGCGACGAAGCTGCGCTCCTTGTCCCAAGGCCGGGCGTCATACTACATGGAACCGTCACATTATGAGGAAGTACCCAAAAACATTGCCGAGGGTATCATCACCAAGAGCGGGAAAGTGGCGGCTTAAGCCAAATGCAAAAGGGTGAATTTACCTCTTGCGCCGAGGAAATTTATACTTTAAAATTTGGTATTAGTTCGAAAGGACTGGATTTTTTCGCATATGGCAACATTTGTCCGCTCTAAACCTCATGTCAACATCGGCACTATCGGTCATGTGGATCACGGCAAGACCACGCTGACTTCGGCCATCACTGTGGTTCTGGCCAAAAAGGGACTGGCTACTGCCAAAAAATACGACGAAATTGATTCGGCGCCGGAAGAAAAAGCGCGGGGAGTAACCATTAACCTGTCACACCAGGAGTACGAAACCGAGAAACGGCATTACGCCCATATTGACGCTCCCGGGCATGCCGACTATATCAAGAATATGATTACGGGAGCTGCGCAAATGGACGGGGCGATTTTGGTGGTATCAGCGCCCGACGGACCGATGCCGCAAACACGAGAACACATTTTACTGGCCAAGCAGGTGAATGTGCCGGCGGTCGTGGTGTTTATGAATAAAACGGACATGGTGGATGATCCGCAATTGCTGGACCTGGTAGAAATGGAGGTACGGGAGCTTTTGACAAAGTACGGTTATCCGGGAAATGAGGTGCCGATAATTCGCGGCTCTGCCCTGAAAGCAACCGAGGGGGACGCCAAAGCTGAGGAAGCGATAGTGGAGCTAATGGCAAAGGTGGATGAATATATCCCGACTCCGGTGCGGGAGCTGGATAAGCCTTTCCTGATGCCGGTCGAGGATGTGTTCTCGATCAAAGGCCGGGGGACGGTGGTAACCGGGAGAATTGAGCGGGGGGTGGTAAAAGTCAACGAGACGGTAGAAATCGTAGGGATTAAGCCGACGCAGTCGACGGTGGTTACCGGAGTGGAAATGTTTCGCAAGTCGTTGGATGAAGGACAGGCAGGAGACAATGTAGGCTTACTGCTTCGGGGAATTGATAAGGATAAGGTGGAGCGCGGACAGGTGATCGCCAAACCGGGAACAGTAACCCCGCATACTGAGTTTGAGGCCCAGGTATATATCCTGAAAAAAGAAGAGGGGGGCAGGCATACTTCATTTTTTACGGGGTACAGGCCGCAGTTTTATATCCGGACTACGGATGTGACGGGAGAAGTGACCCTGCCTTCTGGCGTCGAAATGGTGATGCCGGGAGATGACGCCAAAATGACGGTAAAACTGATTGTCCCGGTGGCCTTGGAAGAAGGCTTGCGGTTTGCCGTCCGCGAAGGCGGCAAGACCGTGGGAGCCGGGGTAGTCACAAAAATTATAAGCTAGTACTAAGTACTAAGTACGAAGTGCTAAGTAGCACCTTGATATGGCAAAGGGGAGATTGCGAGTAAAATTAAAATCGTTCGACCACAGAGTTATAGATGAAGCGGCAGCCAAAATACTGGATGCGGCGGTAACCACAGGCGCTAAAGTGATTGGGCCAATCCCCTTACCTACCGATCGAAAACTGATTGTAGTAACGACTTCTCCGCATGTGGACAAAAACGCCCGGGACCATTATGAGATGCTGGTGCACAAGCGACTGATTGATATTGTGGACCCGACGGATAAAACCATCGAGGGCTTGTCGCACCTGGATCTGCCGGCAGGAGTGGATATTGAAGTGAAGATGTGATATTACCCTAGAGTTGTCTGTTTTTCGTCTTTATGTCAATTGAAGCGCATCTTATAAGTACAGCAGCTAATGTTTTGGGTAAGATAGCCGAATCTCCGGCAGTGGG
>Ga0154755_142_pt2 | contig 24418 bp, 23 predicted proteins | sample Rifle2008BG16ft_FD_105763 | JGI IMG/M metagenome (GOLD analysis project Ga0154755, IMG submission 105763) | Candidatus Amesbacteria bacterium RBG_16_48_31 | reverse complement strand
AAATTCCAAATTCAAAACCTATAAAACTACTTCCGACCTATCGCCCCGAATATCAAGCTTAATTCATGAGCCTCTTTCCCATGTAGCCTCAACTCACCCGCTTTCTCCGGTACCGCTTCCGCCATCATTCTCAACCAATGCATCACCTCCTTGGCTTCCTTGCGGCAAATCGCAATCTTAGCTTTAAAATCCTTCTTAGAGTCAGCCCCGTTTGCCTCCATATAATTAGCCCCTATACTCGTCGCACTGCGTATCAGTTGATTAATAAGCGGCCTAGTTATCTCATTCAGAGGCAAAAGTTTACACAGACGGATGACATCCATGCCAAATTTAGCAGTTCTCTCTTCAAGATCGTAGTTTTTGCTCATTTGAATTTAAAGTTTTTGAGTTTGCTCGCGCAGCGATTGCTTTGAATTTTGAGTTTTGAACTTTGAATTTACTTAGCAGTGAACCTGTATTCTTTCCCCTCCACTCTCACCGTGTACTCCTCTCCCTCCGACAAACCCATGAGTCTGGCCGTGTATACCCCTTTTTCCACTGTCGTCTCCGCCACCGCCCAGTCCGTCTCACCGGCCTGCTGATACTCCACCCCTTTTATTTCCTCACCGGATTTAAAGCTCACTCTGGCTTCTCCCTGGCCTACATAAACTGCCGTGAACTGCCGCACTCCCGCTCCCGCCCCCACTCCCACCCTAGTCTGGTATCGCACTAAATTGACTCCCCCCGCCAATCCCGCGATCAGCACTACCACCGCCACCACCGGCAGGGCCCAGGTTGCCCAATCAGGCTTTCTCTGCCACAACCTGAAAAACGTTCTCCTGGCTTTATAAGCTTCATCCACAGAAAACAAATCGTCCCCCCCTACCCACCACCAGCTGCAATGCGGACATTTAAAAACTGCCGCGCCGGGCGGGAATGCTTCCCCTCCCTCGGGTTTGAAAAGTGCCGTCTGGTCTGTCGGACAGTTTCTGGTCAGACTTTCCCGGCGTCCCGATTTAAGCGGTACCAACCCCTTCTTTACTCCCCCCTCCGCCACCCTGTTTACTACCCACCCCATCACCCAAAACCCGCCGCAACTCCCGCACCGGTAAGAATCATCCGTCCCCACTACAGAAATCTTGCTCAGTTCTCCGGCACAATCCGGACACTTCATAAACCCACTTTACCACATTCATCTTGCACCTGCTATTCCGGCGCGCTACTATTATTAATAGTGTCAGCCCGCCCCAAACAGTATCTTCCCTTCTATGCCCTCCTGACGATCATTCTGTCGCTTATCGTGATCCGGCTCTTTAGCCTGTCGATCTTAGGTCCGACTTCCATCTCCGGTTATTTTTCCGCCCTCAACACCCAAAATCCTGCCTATGACCTGAACCGTGACGGCCTCGTCACCGGTGCGGATTATACTCTTCTCCTTAGACGAATCGAGCCGGAACCCTCCGTCAAGGGCCTAGCTACCGCACAAGCCAATGATGAAACAATCGCCAACTTAAATCTTCCCTCGGTGCAAAACTTCGGTAGTGACGATTTCAACGGCGCCGCCACCCTATCCTACCCCCTGGAGCTTCCCCCGGGTCCGGCAGGTATTACTCCAACACTTTCTTTAACCTATTCCTCAGCATCGGTAGACGACCTTTATCTGGGGACATTTACAAACCTCCGCAGTTCACCCGACCACCCCTACCAAAACCAATCCGGATTGGTCGGACTAGGCTGGAACTTAGGCGGTACCCAATACATCGCCCGGGATACCAACGGCACCTACCGGTTGCTCGAAGACGATAAATTCATTCTTTCCTTCGCCGGAGGCGGTGCCAGCCTGGCCAAAGAAAGTGATGACGGAAGCTACAGTGTCTGGAGAACAGTCCCCAATCTGAAAATCAAAGTGGAAAGATGGGCCAAATGCAAACAAACCGGCAATTCCCAAGCCAATATCTGCCGCCACCACTGGCTGGTCACCGCAGGTGATGGTACTAAGTACTACTTCGGCTCGCAAAATATCACCCCGGCTTGGCAGCGGCCTCTTGATCCCGACACCAACGAGGATCTGAAAAATAAAGAGTCCGAATGGTACCCCCTATACGATAACGATTCCAACCCTATCGGTTCCCGCGCCTGGCAAGTCTGGGGTTGGGACGCAGTCGGATATCACGCCCTCGAAACCCGTTGGTACCTGTCCAAGACTGAAAGTATTTTCGACAAGGATACTATCCCGGTGGAGATCAACTATACTTACAGCTTAAATATCGAGCCCGCCCGCCGGGGAGGTGATTCCTATACCCCCGCCGTCTATCCTTCCGCTATTTCCTGGGGTAAACACGAACTCACTTTCCCAAGAGAACCCCGGCTGGATTACAAAATTCATGAAGGTGACAATTCCGATCCTCCCCGTCCGACCAGGTTTAAGGATCGCCTCAAAAAAATCATCATCAAAACCAACTCCAAAATCAGAGGTGTTTATAAACTGGAATATCAATATGGCTGGGACAAATCCAAACACGCCGATAACGGCAACGGTATTCCTGACAACGACGGAGAAGTCAAAAGCGGCCAGGTTATCCATTCCCTTCTGACCAAAATCACCCGGTTTAGTGATGATCCGGACACCAACCCTGCCGCCAAACGCCTCCCCGGCTACACTTTCAGTTATGGACCAAATTGCGACAACTTCACCGGGGGCTGCCCCTTGACCTCATTTGTCACTACCGGCACCTCTGCCGTAGCAAAAACCCCCTACGATTTCTTCCTCGTCACTGCCGATAATGGCCTCGGCGGCAAAACCACTTATGAATACTTCAAGGACACCAACAATAGCCATACTGTAAACATTAAATACTGCGACCGGGATAAAATTACCCTCGACAACAAAATCTGCAAAACGGACAACGAACTCAACACCCAAAGGCACAGGCTAAGTGCAAAAATTACCGAAGATGGGATGGGTAACTCCGTCAGGACTGTCTTTAACTACGGGGGGGCCGGTGCAACACTCGGACTGGGATCCGTCTCCAGCTACAAGGAATCGGATGAAGCCACGACTACCTTCAACAATTTCGCCAACTTTGAATTTTTGGGTTACCCCGAAGTGGAGGTTACCACTTACGAAAAAGGTTCTTCTTCCCAGGCCGCCGCCAAATCAAAATCTTTCTTTTACCAAGCCCTGGAAACCGGCAACTGCTTCAAACCCAGCCCTCTCAAAGGTATCGCTTATAAAACAATAAATTACACCGCCGGCAACACCAATCGCAGTACCGAAACCACCTCCACCTATACCGTCCGCTTTGGCCCTATGTTTGGTCCTTGGCAAGGTGCATACGACTGGGATATCAACACCAAATGCGGCGATTATGATCCGCAGTCAACTGTTTCCCTGGTTATCCCCCGGGATACTGTCAATAAAGAGATTGTCGCAGGCACTCCCAAGCTCTGCACCAGAATCCAAACCGACCACCGGAAACTCGATCTTTCTGACGATATCTACGCCCAGCTCCATATTGCCACAAATTACGGTAAAGTCTCCTGCAGTGACCCCAATCAGGATGACAATTCCGACACCAAAAAAATCACCTACACCGATTACACCGCCGCCGATACTCTCAGATGGATTCTGCCCCTGCCCAATCAAACCTGGATCAGCGATTCCTCCGGCGGCACCAAATTCAACCATTCTCAAACAACTTACAACAGCCTGGGTCAGCCCACCCGAATCAGCCAGATGCAAAACGGCTCAGCCTACGCTTCCGCCTCCCTGACCTATGACTCCGCTTACCCCTGGCTGCTTACCAAATCTACCGATCCTTTGGGCCGGAATACCTCCACCACTTATGACAATATCTTTCACCTCTACCCGATAAAAATCACCAACCATCTCGGTCAATCCGCCGTCACCACTTATGATTTCAATACTACCGACTCTGCCCACCCCAATAAAGGCGGGGTTTTAGGCCTGCCTGTAGCCGTTTCCGACGTCAACGGTGCCCAGACTACCTACGTTTATGACGTATTCGGCCGACTTGTGGAAACGTATCTGCCGGGCAAAAAACCGGGGGGTACCGCCAAACCCAACTCTTTTTCCAAATACTATTATTTCAATGATTCAGATATTTCCCCCTGTAACGAAGCCAACCACTGCCTTACCGACTTAGGCAGGCAAGCTGGCGGCAAGGGACCGAAAATGCTGGTAACTCAAGGCACCCGTTTCGACGATTCCGGAGTCTCCGGCAAAGTCTCTGCTGCCCATACTTATTACAACGGTCTCGGTCAAACAGTCCAGGCCCGCCAGCTCTGGTACGAAAACCAATGGTCCAACGCCGGAATCCCGGTCGAAAACGAATACCGGGATTTGCTCACCTCCCAAACCTACACTGCCCTGGGCCAGATCGAATACCAAAGCCTGACCTACACCGCCGCCCCCTACACCCCCGGCGCCAAAAGTTCATACGATAACAGAAACATTGTCTCCACCGGTGGCATACCCAAAATCAAGTATACCTATGACGGTTTGGGCCGCATTACCATGACCAATTACCCGGACGCCTCTTTTGATAAAACTGAATACGACATCGACGGCAATCCCCTGGTAGTCAAGTATTCGAATAAAAACTGCTATGATCCTGATCCGGCCACCCCCTGTACTACCAAAACCGCAACAGCCGATGCCTTTGGCCAAACTCTCACCACCCTGGAGACTTCCGGCTCCAAAAACCTAACCACCGGTTTCCAATACCATCCCGTTTTAGGCCAGGTTATCCAAACCAAGGACCCGCTGGGTAATGTTGTCAACCGCGTCGAATACGACGTCCTGGGCCGAAAAACCAAGCTGTGGGATGTGGATATGAGCCCCGCCATGACCGGAGACGCCAATTCCTGGAGATATGAGTATGACAAAGCCAACAACCTGACTAAGCAGACAAATCCCAAGGGCGAAGTAACATCCTTCTCATACGATGGACTCAACCGCCTGCTTACCAAATCCCTGGGCGGCACCCTCCTGCTGCAGAATATCTACGACACCTGCACTTCCGGTAAAGGCAAGGTTTGTGCTACCCGCTCCTACAACCCGGATACGGCCAAAATGATACTCAACGACCAGCTGCAATACGACAAGCGCGGCCGGGTCACCAAAGATACTTTAACTTTATCCAACCTGCCAAATTCAGCTCTTAACAACCAGAAATTTATCACTCTCTACAGTTACGACCAGGGCGGCAGGATCAAGTCCCAAGTCCGTTTCGGAAATACTGCTATAGGCCTACCTGCCGAACCCCTCACCTATACCTACGACCGGCCTTATCCCGTCTCCCTCGTCGGTAACTCAACTTATGTTACCCAAGCCAAATACAACCAGAACGGCCAGCTGATAAAATTCACCTCCGGTAACGGAGTCGCCAACACCTTCTCCTACGATCCCAACAACCAGCGGCTAAATACTCTGAAAATCCAAGGGCCCAACCTGTCCGATGCAGACGAGCTGCTGTTAAGCTACACTTACGATTGGGTCGGTAATATCAAAAAAATCACCGACGACAATCCCCTGGTCCCCGTCTCCAGCCCCTTCCACCTCACCCAAAACTTTACTTACGACGGTCTAAGCCGCCTGACTGCCGTCTCCGGAGCCTACAGTGCCGGTTTCTCATACGACGATCTGGGTAATATCAAAACAAAAACTGAAGGGCCCCAGTCGGTAGCTCTGTCTTACGGCAATTTCGGCTCTTCCTTCTACCACCGCCCCCAAACCGGGACCGTCCTGGGTAGATCCGTCAATTACGCCTATGACGCCCTCGGCAACCTGACTTCCGACACTCAAAAAACTTATACTTACGACAAAGATAACCGCCTGGCCAAATCAGCTCCTACAGTCTCCGTTGATACCGGTCTTAAGGAAACCAAATTCTTATACTCTAGCTCAGGAGCCAGAATTGCCAAACTGGTAACCGGAGGCGAAAGCACTTACTACATTAATCCGGATATTGAAATTAATATCCCGGTTCCGGGCACTATCAACTGGACGCAAAATTATTACTTTTCCGGAAAACTCGTCGCCGTCAGGAAAAAATGAGGCGCCCACCTATTCTGAGGGTAATCGTCCTCTTACCGCTATTCCTGCAATTCTCCTCTTTCTCCTCCCCGCTGCTGGCCGCCGAAACTCTGCTCTTCATCCACTCCGACCATTTAGGCAGTACCGGTCTGACCACTGATCCAGCCGGCAAATTAGTCTCCAAACAGGTTTATTATCCCTTCGGCTCTACCCGGGCAACTTCCGGCACTCTGCCCACCCGGCACCAGTACACCGGCCAGATCTCGGATACCGATACCACCGGCCTCTACTACTACGCCGCTCGTTACTACAACCCCCAAATCGCCAAATTCACCCAGGCGGATCCCACCAACAGTGGAGGCAACAGGTATGCCTATGTGGGTAATAATCCCGTAAACAGCATTGACCCCTCAGGATACATCCCCCAATCCCCCTCTCCGTCGGGATGGTCCGGGTGGAGAAAATACATCTACCAGCTGCCGCTTCCTTCCGAAACCAGACTCGGCGCCCACCGCGGAGGAGGCAGAGTCCCACCCATATCCGCCAACACTCCCGACGCTTCCGTTGCCGATGTTTTCCTGGCCTCCGGTATTGTGTTTGGATCCGCAGGTTTAACCGTCACAGCCGCCTACTGGGTCCCCCTGGCCTTAAAAGCGCTACCCGTCATCGACCTGGTCGATACCGGTATTGATATCATTCAATGCGGCGGCGGAAATCTGGATGCCTGCGGTTACGTCATAAATCCCATTCCCGGTGCAGGTCTGGTAGACGACTTAAACGCCTTGGGAAAATACATCGATGAAGGCTTAGAGCTTATTAAATCAGGTTTTTATCCAAACGCAATTGCCCATTTTACCAATTGGGACCGAGCCGCATCATTGGGATTAGCCACTCCTGCTGATATCCCTGGTAATTACGTCGAACCTCCATTAGATTTGGGAGGCGTTCCGCTTTTTGAATTTCAGCGGCGGCAAACCCTTAATTGGCAGGAAGGCAACTTCACTTCAACTTTGAATAATTTTACCGGAAAGGTAGGTATCAAATTACCCAGATCCGGAATAACAGGGATAAAAACGGGTGATGAATTAAATGTCTGCCTGGCTTGTGCGGAAGAATGGTACCACGCCCTCCAAATTGCCAGAGATGCGCCATGGACTCCATCACCTCAGTCCCACGAATACGAATGGGAAGTCGCAAAATATTTCAATAAACAAGGTGTACCGCTAACATCTGAGTGGATAAACAATTATCCCAGCGTTCGCTAAACTTATGCTCCCCCGCCGTCTGTTCTACTTTCTACTATTCACAATTTACTATTTACTATTTACACCTTCCGCGTCCTCCGCTGAAACCCTGCACTTCATCCACTCCGATCATCTAGGCAGTACCGGTCTGACCACTGATCCAGCCGGCAAATTAGTCTCCAAACAGGTTTATTATCCCTTCGGCTCTACCCGGGCAACTTCCGGCACTCTGCCCACCCGGCACCAGTACACCGGCCAGATCTCGGACACCGATGCCACCGGCCTCTACTACTACGCCGCCCGTTACTATCATCCCCAAACCGCCCGCTTCACCCAGGCAGATAAATTAGGCGACGGCATCAACAAATATTCATATGCCAATAACAATCCTCCAAACTTTACTGACCCCAGCGGCATGCGATCAGCAAAACCCCCTTCTCAAGCAGAAATAGAAGAAAAAGATATTTCCCGGATCGCTTTGGCAATATTTTCTGAAACCAACAATGCCACCGCCCCAGAAAATGTCATGGAAATACTAGCCTGGATCTTCATCAACCGGCTGTTAAGTCCCGATTTACCTTTATACACTCAGGGTTTAGGAGCCCTGTTAACAAGCTGGCAAAACAATCTGGATCCTTACTTGAAAAATCAGTACATTCACCCCGGTATGTCTACAGACGAATTAGCAGATACAGCGCTTGATATTTGTTATCAAAATCCCGACAATTGTCCCAGAATGTCCTCCCAGTATAAGAATGCTTACTCCATAACCCAGGAAGTAATTCAACAGTATTTATCCGGTCACGAGGACCCCACCGGAGGATCTTTATTTTTTGCGCATGATGCAAAATTAGTGCGTGTGAGTTCCACATCCGGTACCGTAACCAAATTACATGACTTAAATCAGCTCATCGTCTGGCATCAGGCAAACCTGGATTATATGAAAACCAAATATCCGGATTTCAAAGGAGGGATAACCGAAATTTACGATCAAATTTGGACCAATAAAAAGAGTACTCCGACATTCATTATTTACGGGAACTACCCCTGTGTCTGGGCGGGCGTATGCGGTTATGACCGGCCAGACCGCAACAGACCCGATAAATTGAAGACATCTTCCCTTATCAACACCGGCAATTTTACGCCGTTTTGAAAAACATGCTCCCAAAAACGGGTTTCGGATTATTTATAGCAATAACACTATCCGTATCCGGATATTCGCAAGTAGCATCAGCTGCTGAATCCTTAAGTTTCGTCCACCAGGACCATCTGGGCAGTACCGGCCTGGTGACTGATTCTGCCGGCAAACTTGTTTCCAAACAGGTTTACTACCCCTTCGGTACTACCCGCGCCGCCGTCGGCACTCTGCCCACCCGCCGCCAGTACACCGGCCAGATCTCGGACACCGATGCCACCGGCCTCTACTACTACAACGCCCGTTACTATCATCCCCAAACCGCCAAATTCACCCAGGCGGACACCTTGAATGGTCAACCTAACAGATATTCATACGTTCAAAACAATCCTCTAAACAGAACCGACCCGACCGGTCATATTGACTGGGACAAGCTGGGTGAAGAGCCTCCGCAAGAGCCCGAAAAGATTCCCAATCAATACTACCTGTTGGCTTTGTTCAAAGAAGCTCAAACCAAACCCCAAGCCTGGACCCCCGAAGAAATGGCCGCTGTCAGAAGCGAATTGGAGTACATCGCCCAATCGCTGGCTGACTCAATTAATCTCACCACCGACAGAATGATTGAGAAATTTAAACTTCTCGGTGAAGACTCTCCGCAATTCGAACACGTCAGCCCGGGACAGGCCTTCTACCTGGTCTTTGGAGGCCCAATCGAGTTCTACCGCTCCCGTCAGGCAAATAGCTGGGCCGCTGAGGTAGTCCATATTAACCAAGTCTACGTCTATAACGTCAAAACCAACCAACGCGAATCGGCCATAAAAGATTACTTAACCCGGAATCCAAATTTAATCGGGCATGAACTCGGCCATGTTTTCGCCAACATCCTGGACAAATCACCCTACAGCCTGATTACCGGAAAATTAGCCCGCACCACTCACGGGTCATTGTCCGGTTCTAAGGGGTATTATGGATTTGCCTCCGGTTGGGAAGGCTGGCAATTCGGGTATCCGGCCAAAAGTTCTGCCGAAACTTTTGCTGACATGTTTTTGGCCTGGGTATACAATAAATGGGAAGACTCAAACTTGGGCGGTTACCGCCAGCGCTGGATGGATGTCCGCATGTCCAGCTGGCTTTGGACTTTTACTTACTGATCACGCCCTTATGTACTCTAAATTATTTACCTTCCCCAAATTACTGATTTTCCCAGTCCTCCTCCTTACCACCGCCCCCTCCCTTTCTGCCGCCGAGACACTCCATTTCATCCACTCCGACCATCTGGGCAGTACCGGCCTGGTGACTGATTCTGCCGGCAAACTTGTTTCCAAACAGGTTTACTACCCCTTCGGTACTACCCGCGCCGCCGTCGGCACTCTGCCCACCCGCCGCCAGTACACCGGCCAGATCTCGGACACCGATGCCACCGGCCTCTACTACTACAACGCCCGTTACTATCATCCCCAAACCGCCCGTTTTACTCAGGCGGATACCGCAGGTAATGAATTAAATAGATATTCATATGCGGGCAACAACCCCGTCAACAATACCGACCCCACCGGCCACCAGTGTGAACACTGGAATGCTCCCTGCCAGCCGCTCAAATATCCCGAATGGTACAAAAGAGCTTTAGCCGGAGACTACTCCCAGGTGCCGCCGATGGGTTTTAATACCCCGCAGGAGATGTTTTACTGGGGCAATAAATACGGTCTGGTACTATTATTTTTTAAGGGTGAAGAAGCCCTGCGCTGGGAAAAAGGATATGAAGAAAATTTATCCGTGAATTACCAAATACATGACAGCCCTTCCTTAAAATACGCGATAGACTTTTGGGCTGATACGTATTCCGCTCAGGAAAACGCGATAGCCACGGCATATCCCGGGTTAAATATTAATTATGAATTAGAGCAGCAGATCACTGAGGGAATCATCTCCCCCCAAATCAGTGCTTATTATGATAATAATTCAACCATCGTCTTACCCAAATCTTATAAAAATTCCACCACGGACTACATTCTGCTCAAGCATGAGCTCCGGCATTATATTGATTTCAAAATATTAGGTGAAACCGACCCGCTTCAAAGCGAAATAAATGCCAATTTTTCGGCTATCAACGATCCCCTGGTCAGCAACTCTTACGTGGCCGGAAGATATAAAGATTATCTGCTCAGGTTCAGCGTTCTCAGGCAAAACGGTTTCCCTGACGAACAAATTTGGAATCTTTATCTTAACCACAATTTCAACCTGCGGACATTCCCCGTCACCGGCAGCAGATTAGAGATACTGGACTATTTTAAGAACAACTGATCCGGACCTGTCAGACTTCCCGCTCCACCATATATTCGGCAATTCCCTGGATATAGTCAATCGCTTCAGAACTTAACTCTAGGCTCAATAATCCCTGTCTAGGATGAAAGATATCCCCATCTTCAAATAACTCCGAGCCGGATTCTTAGACAAAAATCTCAACCTACCTTCAAATATATCTCTAGCCTCTTCTCCAATTTTTTTTGCTTTTTCACGAGCATACATTATACTCCCGCGCTTATGCATCAAGCCGACAATCTTTAAAACTTCACTCTCTTTCTTATCTCCCCTGGGTTTAGCTAGAAAATTGATAATTTCTTCCCGCTCCGATTTCCGCGCAGAACGTAACAGATGAGCCAAAATCATGGTTGTCTTGCCTTCGTAAAGATCATTAAAACGAAGCTTTCCTTTTAAGCCACGAAAGTCGCTGGTCAAATCCAATATATCATCAACCAGTTGATAGCATCTTCCCAATCGCTTCCCAAAATCAGTTAGAAGACTCAGCTGTTGTGGTGTTCCACCAGCAATGATCCCCCCCAGTCTCATCGGCCCCGCAACTGTATAATAACTTGTCTTTCCATCCGCAATGAAAAACCAGTCGCTGTCATCCAAGCCTATTCTCCCATCTATCGCCCACTTAATCTCCCCCCCCTGACCCAGAACGGTTCTGGTTAACATAACATAAAATTCTTCCAAAACTCTCAAAAAAACGTCCTTCTTTAAGATTTTTTGGTTATCCAAAAGGATTTTCCACATAATCACATGCAATGCATCTCCCGCATTAATCGCGAGTTTGTCCCCAAACATCTTATGTAACGTAGGTTTCCCTCTCCTGAATTCAGAATCGTCCTCAAGGTCATCGTGAATCAGCAACCAGTCCTCACTCACCTGCATTGCCGCCGCTGTCTGAAGAGCCAAGCTTTCCCGTACTCCCATCGCCGCCGCTGTCAGCATCACCAGAGTCGGGCGTATATATTTCCCTTTCCTTTCGGGGTACTCCCTCACAATTTCCCAATGCGCCCTACAAAGTCCGTCATAGTGGGAAGGAATCGAGAAAGCCTGCGGATATTTCGGATTACCCAAATAACCTTCAATGACACCCCAAACTTTATCTCTTTTCGCCGCTAAGACTTCAGCAAATGAATTAACCATAATGTCTACTTACCAAACGTCCTCACTTGCTCCCTGTACCACTTAAGTGCCTGGTCAAAATCTTCAACCATAAAATCTGGCCATAGGACAGAAGTAAAATATATCTCCGAATATACCGTTTGCCAAGGGAGATATCCAGAAAGTCTAGATCTCCCCCCGGTACGAATTACTAAGTCAGGATCCGGCTGGCCAGCAGTATCTAACTTAGAAGAGATTAACTCTTCCGTAATGGCATCGCCTGTAATCCCCCCCGCGTTGAGCTTCCCCACAGCCCTAACAATTTCGTCTCTTCCATCATAAGCCAACGCCAGATTAACTATCATCCCCTCATTGTGGCAGGTTATGCCGGCCGCATCTAATAAAATGTCACATATATCCTGAGGAAACAGGAGTAAATTCCCCAAGGGGACAAAACGAATGTCCTCCTCCGCCAGTCTCTTCAACATTGGACCCGCCCCTACTCTCAAAACATCAAGAAGAGCTTCCACTTCCCCTCTAGGCCTATTAAGATTCTCTCTGGACAAGGTGTAAAAAGACACAGCCAGCACCCCCAGCTCTTTGCATCGCAATGCTACCGGCTCTATCCTCTTCTCCCCCATTTTATGCCCCTCTATGGGAGGCAAATTTCTCTTCTTAGCCCATCTTCTGTTCCCGTCCATTATCAACGCCACATGAGTAGGAACTAGCGCTTCCATATTTTCCTTCAATACTCCCTATTGACAGCTGCTTCCGCCACTGCCCAAAAGAAAACACGCTCTTCTTCTCTCCATGATTTATCCCACTCTTGATCCACCACCTTCTGGCCTTCGGATGCATAATGCCTTGCCTTGTCCATAACGTATTGCAAGGCTCCGGTGTCTTCCATTATCTCCATCACAACTGCCGCCTCGTCTCTGGCTATGTCCTTTTTCCCCACCAACCTCTTCAAAACCTGTACCTGCGCCCTACTCCCTACCTCCAAGGAATGCAAAACCAACAATGTTTGCTTCCCTTGAGCCAAATCTGATAACACCGATTTCCCCAGCTTCTCTTCATCCCCAAACACCCCCAAGATATCATCTTGAAGCTGAGCAGCAACTGACACTGGGACTGCATAAGCACTCAATTTACTAAGAGTTTGTTCATTGTCTCCACCCGCCAAGACTGCCCCAATATGCATCGGCGCCTCCCCCGAAGATCTTCCCGCCTTTACAAACGCTAACTCCAAAATCTCCTCCTCCGTCGTATACCCCCTTGCATCACGCAATAGATCCAACAACTGACCATAGAAAGTATCTATTCCCGACCTGAGCAATATATCGAGAATCCTCACCCTCTTGTCAACCAAAATAGCTTCCGAAGCCAAAACAGGATAACAAGCAAAATAAGCCGCGAGATCCCCCGCCAACAAGCCCACACTATCTCCATACCTCTGGTTGTCAAAATTGTACTGTTTCGCTATCGCCTGCTGCTTAAACTTCTCATGAATAGTCACTCCCTTCCTCCTAGTGGGAGCTCGGTCAATCACATCGTCATGAATAAGTAACTGCGTTTGAAGCAACTCGACGGCCGCCGCCGCATCTGCTATCGCCTTCACTGACAAGTCATCAAAATCCCCCCTCAACAAACCAAACGTCGCGGCCACAAAAGCTACTCTTTGCCTCTTACCCCCTCGTAAAGTCAAGTCAACCACTTCTCCCAGCACCTCAGCCCTATACTGAGTAGCAGCATATTTCTTTCCCTTTTCAGATCCCAAGTACTGCTTTATCACCGGATCCACCCTTCCCTGCCAATACCCAAAGTAACCAAACACGTCCCGCGGGGAAGGAAGCTCACTCATTACGGCTCATTATAACTCTGCCCACCCCCCCGTCAACTCAGAAACCTCAGACCAATTAAGGCGGTAACACCACCGGTAATCCATCCTCCTGTCACTTCAGACGGCAAGTGGGCCCCAAAGTAAAGTCTCTGTATCCCATTAGCCAATGCAAAAAACCATCCCACACCAACCATAAAAGGATGTAAAGGATATAAACTTGCCAATCCGACTGCAGCAGTAATAGAAATAGCCGCAGACCCTGAAGGAAAACTATATCTGTCAATTTGCCTAATAAATTCTGGCAACGGCTTCTCTCTGATCACAACGTTGGCTTGTTCCAGACGCTCAAACACCCTCAATCTCTTAAAGATCCTTTTTAGAAGTATGCTGTTTACAGCTATAGCCAAAACCAACAGTTCCCCAAATAGCCTCCAGTCCCCCCCCATCACCACCATATACAACAACACGAAGTAATACCACACATCTAATAGTATTAAAAACCTATCCAGCCCCTTCGAATGAGGTAACGAATTTACATACGCAAACACCGCCCTGTCAAGACCAGCGATTTCACCCAATACCTTCTTTGCCCCCCGATCCAAATTCATCACGCTACGCGTTCTTTGAGCGCCTCATAATACTTCTCCATATACCACTTCGCTCTCTCCCAATTTCCCTTTTGTGTCTCCATACTTGCCAAATATGCCAGATGCGCCGACTTATTGGCCTGGAAATTCGACAGTCTGTATTTTTCCGCCACCAGCTGCCGCGTCTCCTCCTCAGTTTGCTTACCCCGCCACAGATTTACCTCAATATTAGCTACCAGTTCCGGTTCAAACGCCAGCCCCACATTATGTTTTATCACCTCATAAAGACCTTTTAATGCTTTCTTAGCACTCTCCCAGTCTTTTTGCTGACCAGAGCGTAAGGCCCTGGCCATACCCAACCCGGCAGTTTTTGCCAATCCCTTGGACAACCCGTACTGCTCCCTGACATATTTAATCACCAAATCACTTAATTTTTTATTGTCGCTTTCACCCAAGGCCCGTCGGAAATCCAACTCCAGCTTGGCCATCACCTGCGGTTTAAACGCCAGATGCTCCATCGCATCATTACCTCCAAACCTCCTCCTGCGCCTGGAATAATCCAGAATCGCTTCCCGCAGTTTTGCCGGCGAAAAATCCGGAAAATGATCCGGCTCCCAATACATTTCCGCATAATCGCTTTGCCACTGCAGAATTCCGCTTGTCCGCTGTTCCCCGCTGGTCCTGATTATCAAATCCGGATACGGATAAGGCTGACCTGCTGTATCCATATAGCTGTCCATCAGTTTCCGATCCACCTGTTCCGGCCGTATCCCGTCCGCAATAATTCTTTTGACCGCCCGCATAATTTCATCCGGCCCGTTGTAATCCAAGGCTAAATTATAAATATGCTTGGCGTTCCCCCGCGTTTTCTCCTCCACCTCCGCCAGTTTGTCCAAAAGTACTCGCGGCAGCCTGTCTTTGCGCCCCAGATGTACCACCCGTATCCCCTCTTTCTGCGCCTCATCCAGATACTTATCCAAATACCGCACCATCCCCCGCATCAAAAACTCTACTTCATTTTTGGGCCTCTCCAGCCAATTCTCCGTGGATAAACCCCACCCCGTCACAGTATGTATTCCCCAGCTGCGCGTAGCCCGCATCAGACGTAACGTATTTTCAAATCCGGCTCGATGCCCCTCAATCGGCGGCAAACCTCTCGCCCTGGCCCAACGCCTGTTACCGTCCGGAATATATACCACATGATCCGGAACCTTTGTCCCCTCAGGCAAAGTCAGCATAGCCGCCATTATACCAATCTCCTTATCACCTCATCCACCTCCAATATTTCCGTCCCTTCTTCATCCCGATTCTTCCACTCAACTCTATCCCGGGTCTTATCAGATACCACCAACCTCACCGGGATACCGATCAGATCAGCATCGGCAAACTTCTCCCCCGCGCTCCTCTGGGTCTCATCATAAAGCACCTCTATTCCAGCTCCACTCAGAAGGGTATACACCTTCTCCCCTTGCTTCCTGCTTCCTGGTTCCTGATTCTCCAATGTCACTAAATGCACCTGATACGGCGCCACACTCTCCGGCCAGATTATCCCTTTATCGTCATGGTACACCTCCACCACCGCCCCCATCACCCTGGTCGTCCCGATACCATAACTGGCAAAATGCATCAGTTTCTTCACCCCGTCCTTATCCCTGAAATACCCCCCCATTTTTTCAGCATACTTCTTGTCCCCGAAAGGAAAAATATTCCCCACCTCAATTGCTCTCCTCGCTTCAAATTTAGTCTCTTCTCCTGCAAATATCTCTTTGTTATACGCCTCATGCGTTCCCGGCTTGATCAGAATCGTATCTTCCCCCACCTCGGCCAGCACCTGAAACTCCCGGGTATGCCCTTCGGTAAATACTCCGCCGGCCGCCTCGGTAACGTAAATGTCAAATCCGATCCTTTTAAATATCTGCAAATACGCCTCCGATACTTTTTCGTAAAAAGCCACAAGATCCGCCTCGCTGGCATGTAAGCTATACAAATCCTTCATCAGAAATTCCCGTCCGCGCAGAATCCCCCCCTGCGGTCGGGTTTCATTTCTGAATTTAGTCGAGAAATGGTATACCGCCAGCGGCAGATCCCTGTAAGAAGTCACATGCTTACGCGCCAAATCCATAACTATTTCCTCATGTGTAAACGACAGCGCAAATTCTTTTTTCCGGCTGTCCTTCAACTGATACATTACCTCCGCAGCCGACTCCCACCTGCCTGTCTCATTCCAAATTTCTTTAGGGTGCATCAAAGGCATCAGCATTTCCTGGCACCCGATCGCGTCCAATTCCTCCCGGATTATCGTGTTTATTTTTGTCACCACCCGCCACCCCATAGGCAGAAGTGTCCAGGAGCCGGCCATCAGCTGATCGATAAACCCGGCCCGGACCAGCAATTTGTGGTTAGCCGTCACCGCCCCCTTGGGAGCCTCCCGCTTTGCCTTGGGAAACAGCTGTGAATACCTCATAAAACTATTGTACCAGACCCATTTTCATTTCACCAACTTACTCAATATTCCCGATTTGCAACATCAAAACGGTTTAAATCTTGACTCGATCCGTGTAAAGGTCTACCATGAAATGGTAACCCATGCTGCCTGACCCCACTGCCCTCCAATCAGGTCCCGCTCCCGACCCGGGTATCCCCTCCCCGGACACCTCTTTCTCCCCTCCCCAGCCTGACAATAGCCCTGCCCCCGTACCCGACCTGCCTCCGACAAATCCCCTCGGACCCCCCGACAACGACGACTCAAGTACCACCCCCCTTCCCAGAAATAAATTGATACTCCCTCTGGCAGGACTGACTATTCTTTTAATAGGCGCCGTAGCCGGTGTGGCTCTGGTCCAGCGGCAAGCCCGCCTCGAATCCGGGGCTACCGACGACAATAATGGTGGCAACTCTTACGAATGCTCATCAGGTGGTACGAGATTCTTCAGCCAGGCAGAAGAAGGCAAAACTTACCACAGCGGTGACAGGCTGGCCCAAGCCACATTTACCGCCGGCCAAGTCAGAGCCCGTACGGGAGATAAGGGTGCAGATGGTTTAGGCAGGCTGGGCGATCCCAACGACGACTTCACTCTCAAATTTGATAATCCGGTTGAATTTATTTCAATTCTGGCCCTCGACCACGACCATGGAACCTGGAAACTTGTTTTCAAAAACGCATCCGGCGAAATAGTCCGAAGTATTGATTCAACTACCGCAGATGACGAAGTAAAAATTTACAATCTCAATTTCCCCGCCAGTATTCTCTCCGTCGATTCTTTCGGTGACTCCGGTGATGTGGAATTCTGCTACAAAACCCAGGTAGTTCCCACCCCCACCCCCACCCCCTCCCCGACGCCCATTCCATCTCCTACTCCCTCTCCCATTCTTTCCCCCACCCCGTCCCCGACTCCCAGCCCTACTCCGACTCCTTCTCCGTCCCCGACTCCCAGCCCTACTCCCACTGCCACCCCCAGCCCGACTCCTTCTCCGTCCCCGTCTGCCTCCCCCACTCCGACTCCGATCCCTGTTTATCAATGCCAGCAGGTTAAAGTTTTAAGAGACGGTGTCGAAATCACTCCCGCTCAAATTCAGACCGATGATACCGTCACTTTCCGCGCCCTGGCCACCGCCACCGACACCACCGTCTCCCGCTTCCGCTTCACACTTACTATCGGCGGCGTATCCCAAACCCCGGTCGAAATAGACACTACTCTCGAAAGCGGCTACTTCCAGGCTGACTACACTATTACCGCCACTGAACCCACATCCTATTCGTTAATTGCCACCCCCTTAGCTCCCTAATATGCCCGAAGAAAATCTTCTCACTCCCACCCCGGCAGTCATTGAACCGCCATCTGCCCCTGATACCCCCCAGGTTGATATCACCACCCCCCCCAATAACAACCGCCGTCACCTCATATTGGCTGCCGGTATCTCCGCCCTGCTGACAGTCATCACTGTTGTCACCGCCACCACCCTATATCGCCGCCGTGCCCAGCCGATTCCTCCTCAGCCAATAGCAGCAGAGGAAATCCCTACTCCGACCGTCACTCCCACCCCTATCCCGGATATCTCTTGCACTCTCAGCTTCGATCTCACCCCGGGCCCTACCGCCACCCCCACTATCACTCCCACCCCGACTCCCGGTCCCTCACCCACTCCGACTCCCACTCCCACTCCGGGTCCGTCATCCACTCCCACCCCCGAACCGTCCCTCACCCCATCTCCCACCTCGCCACCCACCACCGGCGAGCCCAACAACTGTAATGGCACCTGCGGCAGTAACGACAACTGCCAGGGGGGCTTATTCTGCTACCAGGGTTTCTGTCGTACTCCCTCCTGTCCTGATGACTCCGATTGTTTCTGTGACTCTCCCACAACCACTCCCGGTCCCACCTCGCCTCCGGGTCCCAGCTCCACCCCACGGCCTACTGCTACTCCCCGCCCCCTGGCTCTGACCACTCCTGTCCCCACCCCGGCTACCGAAATCGTCCCCGCCGGTAACGCCGGCCCTACCTGGATCATCGCTATAACAGGCGCCATCCTCCTCTCCCTCGGCCTGCTGTTTGCTCTCTAAGTCCAGTTCCCTCCCAAAAAATATACTTTAAAAACCACCCACATTCTGCCCGCCCAACAAGGCCAGCTGGCTACCGGCTGTTTCCCAGCTTGTCTTACCCCCAAATACACACTATAAAACACTGTCTGCATCATCCCCAAAGGCTCCCGGCCGGCAGCTTTCCAATTGACTTGAGTCTCACTTAACCGATAGTCCACCAGATGCAGGGCTTCATGCGCTGTCACATACCTTTTGGCCGCCGTTGGTAAATCCGCCGCCACAAAGGCGTAGTCAAAACAAGCTACTCCGTTAAAACCGGAAATTTCTTTTCTTTCAACCTCAAACACCCGCTTTTCAATCACCTCCCGCCAGTCCGCGGGCATTTCCGTCACTGACAAATCCCACTCTCTATCCTGCCCTAATGTTTCAACCGCCACCTGCATACAACTAAAATTCCCCCTCTCGTTCACTGACGGACATCTCCGGTTTGCCACCTCCAACCCTAATATCACCAAAAGCAAACCCCAAATCATTACCGCCCCAATTATTATCATTTCTTTTTTCCCTTTCCCACTCATCCTGTTAATTCTAAACCATTAACATAATTTACCGCATCAGTGCCACATCCTCCTCTCCCTCGGCCTCCTCTTCGCCCTCTAGCCCCAATCAATATACATCCTCATGCTTACCAATATGGAAAACTACAATGTAATCCGCCTCAAAAGAGACTAGCACCCGAATACTCATGTCTACCGAAACAGACCACCATTCTTTCCCGTGATACTTGTGTAACCTTAAAGAAGGATGGCGAGGATTTTCCAGCAATAATCTCAATTGCTTGAAAACTTTCTTTTTCAGATCCCTATTTCCCCTAGTTATCTTCGAGTACTCCCGCTTGAAAGATGCCGTAAGTCTTAGCTCCATAAATTACCACTTCAAAAGCAGTTTCTCCAACTCCTGCACATTTTCCACCGCAACAAACTTCCCTCCTGCCACTTCCTTTTTTCCTCTCTCCCACAACACCCTGTCTCGAGAAACCGCCTGAATAGACTCAGCCCGGGAAAAGTAAGTCGCCATCAGCATCCGGATAAAATCCTGCACCGAAATACCGATTCTTTCAGCTTCCTGCCTGGCATTGGCCAAAATTCCGGCAGGCAAGTTTATCTTAATAGTTGCTGAAGTATTGTCCGCCATATGTCCTCATAATAGCACTAACCTGGCCCCTGTCAAGGCCATTGACATTTCTCCCGGGCCAACTTAAAATACGCCTACAATTGACAACGCTATGAAGCAGTGCCAGTAGAAACTTTGGCGTGACACCAGACATCCTGCGGTTGATGAAAGCAGGACGCAGCCAAAGAATCGAATTACCCTGTGGAGCGGGTCCGACAAAATCGGACACGGGAAAAGCCCGAGACAGCTTATAGAATGTGTCGGCAAACGGAGCATTCGATGAGGCTACTTAAGCTTGATTGAACCATCCCCTTTCCGAGGGGATTTTTTATCAAGAAAACTTGGTAGCAAAACAAGGTGGTACCGTCCTGAGCAAAGTCGAAGGGCCCTTGTAAGTATCTAAGAAATTAGATATTTGCCAGGGCTTTTTTTATTGCTGGAGTAGCCAATATGAAACACACAAAACCCAAAATCATTCTTTTTGGACCCCCAGCTGTGGGTAAAACCCACATCGGAAAGCTCCTGGCAAAGGAGTCTGGTCTAACATTCTACGACGGAGACAACGAAATGACCCCGCATGAAAGGGGCCTGGTCTCTCGTGGACAATGGGACGACAAAAACCGCCAAACTTTGCTTACCCGTATGGCTCAAACGATCAATCAACTTGATTCAAATAGCCCAAAAGGAGTTGTAATTTCAGTCGCTCTCACCCGGCAATGGATGCGCGAATTCCTAAATGACCAATGCGGGCCGCTTAATTTCGTCTTAGTTAGATCAAGTCTCCTAAATAACGAGTTGGAAAACTTAGTTTCCACCCGCCATCACGAAGGACATCCAATCACTGTCGAATCGTTCCGTAAATTCACGTCCCAATTTGAATCACCTGCCATACCGCATCTTACCTTAGACAATCCTCAAGATGAAAACCAGGAACATATCCTAAAAGACAGAATCCATCAGCTTATGAAGCAGCTATCCATCACCGACTAATATGGACCTCGAAAAACTCACCCAAATCATCCGTCATAAAAGTAAATCCCTCCCGGAGGGGGTTAATATCATATCCCCGGAAGAACTCCCCTCAGAAACCAAGGCCGACTGGCTTATTACTTTGTTGTCCAGAATGTATGTAGAGCATGGCATCACCAAGCACCGCGATCAATTGGTTGCAGACATCGACTCAGGAAACTGCCGGATATGGTTCGCCACTAAAGACAACTTACCCATCGGTTCTGCCGCCCAAGTCAAACAATCAGACCAAGCGGTCGAGATTGGTCGAGCAGTATCTTTAACAAACGGTGTCGGGGGCTTGCTTATGCTTTTAGCCGCTAGCGACCATTTCTCTCGCTCAGATCAACCCCTGGTAGCCGAAGTCAGAATCGCGGACGATTTCATGGGAATTCCCTCCGGAGAAGCTACCCAGGTCATCTGTTTCAAACATCTGGCCATGATACCTCACGCTTGTATCCCCGCCTTCAACCACGGCCAACCCAACCGCCAGGAAATGTTTGTCTTCTCCTCTTCTCAGCCGTTCTCTGACAGCGAACCGGCTTTCCTGCCGGATAAACAATCTATACTTGGCCTCCTGGCCTCAACTGCGCTTAAACTTATTACCAGCCGCTTCCACCCTAAACTTACTGTCCGCACCTCCCCTGATCCCCAACCTCACCGCCGAGGCTGGGAAATAGCTCGCACCCGGCCCTTCTCAGTCTTAATCCCAACCTCACCCCCCACTAAATTAGAAACAGCTGTCAATAAAGCCGAAAAAGAATCGCCTTTCACCCTCATTCCTCTCGAACTGCACCCCTCATCCAGCCCAGCAGTTTTAGAATGTCTAAACCTGGGTTTCATTCCCTGCGGCATCGACCGCCAACCCGGTCCCCAAGGACATCCGGTCTTGCTCCTGGGTAAACTGCGGCCAGGTACTCTTCTGGCACCTTTACAACTTGCCCACCATCTCCATCCCGACGAAACCCAAGCAGTTAACTTAATTGACCGGACCTTCAGGGCCCGCTTACGCTAACCATATGAACCTTATTCAATCAACCCTCCATCACCTTATCTCCTTTCCTACTATCACGTCAGACGTTAAAACCAATGATCAGGCTTTGAGATGGTGCCAAAAATTCCTGGCTGATAATAATATCAAAAGTCGATTGGAGGAAATCTCCGGCCGGCCACTCCTTCATTGGGGAAGCCCTCCTCAAAAGGCCGAAATCATGATCAACTCCCACCTTGACGTCGTCCCCGGCTCCACTGCTATCTTCCGTCCTAAAACAATAGGTTCACGTCTCTTTGGCCGTGGAGCCGCAGACACCAAAGCTGCCGTCGCCACCCTAATCAGCCTTGACCCTCAGTTTATAAAACTGGCTACCCGTAAAAGAATTCTCTTTTCTCTAGTCTGTGACGAAGAAACCGGAGGGTCTTCCACCAAAGAGTTCATTTCCCATATTCCCCGGCTGAAATTTGCCTTATTCGGCGAACCAACCAACCTAAAAATTGTCAATCAAGCCAAAGGTATCATGCAGGTCCGAATCACCGCCTCAGGTGTTGCCGCCCATGGTTCCCGCCCCTGGCAAGGTAAAAATGCCATCGAACTGCTCACCTCCCAATTATCAAATTTTCTCAAAAGCCACCCTACTCCCACCCGGGAAACAAAAAACGCCACTTTCAACTTCTCTCTCATCTCTGGCGGCTCCGCCATCAACCAAGTCCCGGATTCCTGCCAAATTTTAATCGACATCAGATTTCATCCCCAAGACCGTCCCCGCGATATTCTCAAAAACCTGAAATCTTTCTTCCCCCAATGTAAAATCGTCCCTCTCAAAATCGAGTCGCCGATTTTTTGCGACCCCGACCACCCATTATCCCAACTCCTGCGAAAATGCCTGAGATCTACCCGCACCAAAGCGGAATTTGCTTTCGAGCACGGCAGCTCAGACGCCCGGCACTGCACCGCCCAAAAAATTCCCGCCTTGGTGTTCGGCCCCATAGGAGAAAATCTGCATCAAGAAAAAGAATGGGTCAACATCGAAAGTCTCCCTAAATTTCAAAAAGTATTAGAATCATTCATCCTTAACTGTTAAAATCATCACATGGACCGAATCTCCGATCTTCTTACCCGCGGCGTAGCCAACATCATCCCCGGAAAATCTGAACTGGAAAAGCTGCTGCACTCCGGCAAAAAACTCAACATCTACAACGGCATTGACCCCACCAATGTCCACGTCCATTTGGGCAACGCTTTCCCTTTAAGAAAACTTCAGGTGTTAGTTGACCTGGGCCACCACGTCACTTTCCTAATCGGCGACTTCACGGCCCTAATCGGTGACACCTCGGACAAGGACTCCCAGCGCCCGGTTTTAACTTACGATCAGATAGAAGCCAACTTCCAAACCTACAAAGACCAAGCCGCCAAAATCCTGGATTTCTCAAAAGTCAAAGTCGTTCATAATTCCGAATGGTTAAAAAAACTTAACTTCGAGGACGTAGTCAAGCTCACCCGCCACTTCACCTTAAACGACTTTATCTCCCGTGAACTCATCAAAACCCGCCTAGCTGAAGGCCGCTCCGTCTCTCTTCCGGAAGTTCTCTACCCCGTCATGCAGGGCTATGACTCGTATTTTATGGATACCGACTTGCAAATAGGCGGCACCGACCAGACTTTCAATATGCAGGCCGGCCGCACCCTGCAAAAAAACTTGCGCGGCAAAGAATCTTTTGTCATGTCTCTGGCCTTCCTCACTGGTACCGACGGCCGCAAAATGAGTAAGACCTGGGGTAATGCCATCTGGCTGGATGATCCTCCAGAGGAAATGTACGGCAAAGTCATGTCAGTAAAAGACGATCTTATTATCGAGTATTTCACACTGGCAACTAATGTATCACAGAACATCATCGGCGAAGCCAAAACCCGACTGGGTTCTAGGGAAAACCCCATGCATCTCAAAAAAGAGCTCGCCCGCACCATCGTCTCCGAACTCCACTCAAAAACCGCAGCCGACGCGGCCCAAAATCACTTCGAAACCACAATCCAGCAAGGAGAAACCCCCCCGGACATCCCCTCTGTTTCCGTTAAATCTCAAAACATAATCGACGTTTTAGTCGCAGCCGGCTTGGCCGTGTCAAAATCCTCCGCCCGCCGCCTTATTTCCCAAGGCGGAGTCGAGGTCAATGGCGAGAAAATAACTACCCCGAACTACGAACTACAGACTCCGAACCCCGTCGTCCGGGTAGGTTCCCGCAAATTTGCCAAGATCACCTTGCAATAGGCTGATATCCCGCCACTCTGGTCATCTCCCCCCCGGGATACGCAAACACGGTCGCACCGGCGACTTTCGCATCCCCTGCAAACTTATCCAGACATTTCCCTGTCTGCGAATAAATTATCACCAATCCTGTCCCCCGGGGACACTCCACCGTATTTATCCAGGTAGCCACGGCAGGATAGA
>Ga0154755_109_pt1 | contig 25347 bp, 30 predicted proteins | sample Rifle2008BG16ft_FD_105763 | JGI IMG/M metagenome (GOLD analysis project Ga0154755, IMG submission 105763) | Candidatus Amesbacteria bacterium RBG_16_48_31 | reverse complement strand
TACTTTTTACGAAGGGCTTTGATTAGGGGTATGAGTGAGATGAGGACTAAAGCAATGACGGCGGATATGACCAGGAGAGGGTATTGGCGGTAGTAGGGGGTGCAGCGCGGGGATTGGCTGTAGTACCCGATGCCTTCCTTGAGTGCTCTCAGGCAAAGCGGCAGGGACGGGTTGAAATCTACACCCACAAGTTTAGTATACAGTGGAAGTGCTAAATGTCGAGATTGGCGCTCTTCGCGTGAGTGGTGATAAATTTCTTTCGCGGGGGGACTTCGTCACCCATGAGCATGTTGAAGACATGGTCCGCCTCGGCCGCATCCTCGATGGTGATTTGCTTTAACAGACGTTTAGAGGGATCCATGGTAGTAGACCAGAGTTCCCCGGCGTTCATTTCGCCCAAGCCCTTGTAACGCTGGATGGAAAATTTCTGGCCGGGGTGATCGGCTAAGATTTTGTCCCGCTCTTCGTCGGAGTAAGCGTAAAGTGACAGCTTTCCGATTTCGACTTTGTAAAGCGGCGGCATGGCCACGTATAAGTGACCGTTGTCAACTATGGGGCGGAGGTGGCGGTAAAAGAAAGTGATGTACAGACATTTGATGTGGGAGCCGTCCACGTCCGCATCGGCCATGATGATAATACGGTGATATCGCAGTTTGTCGTAGTTTAACTGTTCGCCGATACCGGCTCCGACGGCGATGATAAGATTTTTGAACTTGTCGGAGTCGACAATCTGGTCAATCCGGGCTCTTTCGGTATTCAGAACTTTGCCAAAGAGCGGGAGAATGGCCTGGAAGCGCCGATCGCGGCCGTTTTTGGCGCTGCCTCCGGCGGAATCCCCTTCGACAACAAATAATTCCGACTCCTCCGGGTTTCTGCTCTGACAGTCGGCCAGTTTACCGGGCAGGGTCATTCCTTCCAGGGCCCCCTTACGCAAGACGGCGTCCTTGGCCGCACGGGCTGCCAGGCGGGCTTTGGCGGCCAGAAGTACTTTTTCCATGATGCGGCGGGCATCGGCAGGGTTTTCTTCAAAGTATGTATCCAAGCCTTCTTTGACTGCCGTATTGACAAAACCCTGGACTTCGGGATTGTTGAGCTTGGCTTTAGTCTGGGATTCGAATTGGATAGACTGGGTAGGGATTTTGACATAGACGATAGCGGTCAGGCCTTCGCGCATGTCGTCGCCGGTCAAGCCGTTTTCACCGTCTTTTATGGCCCCGATTTTTTTGGCATAGTCATTGATGGCGCGGGTTAGCGCTATACGGAAACCGGTGACATGGGTGCCGCCGTCGACAGTATCTATCACATTGACAAATGACTGCAGGTGTTCGGAGAAGCTGTCGGTATATTGGAGGGAGGCTTCGACCTGGGTATGATCAACGGTTTTTTGGATATGGATGGGGGGGTGAAGGGTTTTTTTGTCACGATTTAAGTGGGAGACCAATGATTTAATGCCGCCTTCGAAATAAAACTGCTTGGTAAGGCCGGAATTTTCGTCGGTGAAAAAAAAATGGAGTCCGGCAATAAGGTAAGCGCGGTTTCGAAGCGACGCCTCAATTATTTTGGGGTCGAAGGTGACGGAGGTGAACATGGTCGGGTCGGGGTGGAAAACGGTGTAAGTGCCGGAAGAAACCGGGTGGGGAGATTGGGGTTTGGGAGTGGTTTTGACAGGAGCTTCGGCTTTGCCCCGTTTGTATTCCTGGAAATAAGTTTTGCCGTCACGGCGAATTTCGACCCGCATCCAGTCGGAGAGAGCGTTGACTACCGCGGCCCCGACTCCATGCAGGCCGCCGGAAACTTTGTAAGCCCGCTCGTCGAATTTGCCGCCGGCGTGGAGCTTGGTCATGGACAGCTCCAAAGCAGAAACCTTGAATTTGGGATGGATGTCAACGGGAATGCCGCGGCCGTCGTCCGCCACGGAGAGGCGACCGTCGCGGAAAAGCGTGACCCAGATGTGTTTGGCGAAACCTGCGAGAGCTTCATCGATGGAGTTGTCGATAATTTCGGTGACCAGATGGTGCAGACCTTTTTGATCGGTGGAACCGATATACATGCCGGGGCGCTTGCGGACAGGCTCCAAACCTTCGAGGACTTGAATGGAGGAAGCGGTGTAGTCGGAGGATGGTTTTTTGGGCATAGGCAAAATCGGGCGGCCAATATGGCCGCCAAAGTGAGATGATATTAGCAATTTATGAGGGGTGAATCAAGGCTTTTAGATGGGCCCTATAGTATAATAGAGGGATGAGTGCTAGGGTGGAAAGCGCAAAACATTTGGCTCTAGCTATGGGTGTGGCGGCGGCGGCTTTTATGACTGATCGGATGTTACCCAGGAATATGGCGTTACAAGGCCATTGGTTTGATATGGCTGGAATGTATTTTGATGCTTCTCTTTATAGGCTGATTTTGGGAGGCAGGAGTTGGGTAGCACCGGTTATGATAGGAATAGCACACATTTTTACGAATGAAGCGACAGAATATTTGACAGCTTTGAAACCGGTAAAGGTGGCTTTGAAAGGGTCTGATTTGGGGAGGTTTATACTGGAATATTTGAGTGGAAAAGCTGACTGGGGAGATATATTTTGGGTGTCGCTAGTGGGATTGGGAATTGTTGCTCTGGACGCTGTCTTGTCTAAAAGGAAGATCGCCGAGGAATATACGGGAAACTATCGAAGGGACAGGTTTTGAGTCGGATCCGAGCCTGGATTGAATATCACACACCCGGTGTGTGATAATTTATGAGGGGTGAATCAAGGCTTTCCGGAGAAGTGGGGGGCTATATAAGTGTTTGAAATCTTAAGCGTGACGACTTATAATGTGAGTCATGGCTAAGGTTGGAGGGTGTGAGGGTGGAGCTGATGTAGTTTTTTATACAAAATCGGGCAGATACCAACAATTGGAAGAAGTGGATGTAGAAAATGTAGTTTTGCAAGTTATTCTGGGAGCAACTTCGTTGTGGTGCCGGAGATTTTCAGCTCGGAATTATAGGGGTCCTGCGCAGACCCGAGTTTTGGAAGTGGATTCAGGGAAAATCATGTGTCCTTGGATGAATGAACATTGCGTCAGGCATGAATAAATATCACACACCGGGTGTGTGATGATGGTGGGTGATGATTGGGGTTAGAGGTTGAGGAAGAGGTGGGAGAGGGCCAGACGGACGGAGACGTTGGCAGCCAGAAACTTGCGGGTTTCAGTTAATAGTGAATAGTTAATAGTAACAGGAGAGCCGGACCGGATTTGTTGGTGTAGGAAGTACTCGAGATGATCGAGGAATTCCAAAGCGGAGTCGCGGGTGAATTTTTGAGATTCCATCAGGAAGAGCCGCTGACCGGCTGTGGCAGAAAGGATCTGATCGAGAAGATGCTGAGTCGGGGAAAGTTCGGGTTCCCCAGCGACGGGTTTATTATCCTGGACAGAAGTGCATCGAGACAGGACAGTAGGGAGAAGAGAGTCGGGGTGAGCGGTGACCAGGAATATCTGGGATCCGGCTGGAGGTTCTTCCAGGGTTTTTAGAAAAGCATGCTGAGCAGGCAGGGTGAGTTTTTCCGCCTGGCGGATGATGACAGTGTTGTGAGATGAATGAATGGGTTTTCGGGAAAGAAAGGCCTGAATACGGCGGATCTCATCAATCCCGATAGAGGGGGCAGGATCGAGTCGGAGAATGTCCGGGGAATCAGGCAGATCGGGAGGCAAGGGGGTGATGTAGGCGTGCATGGCTGGTTGTATTTTAGCAGTTGAGCTGTCAAAATTGGGATATGGCTCCTGCCCAAAAAGCGCCGGGTGCCGGCGGAGAATCCCAAGTTGCGGAAGTACTGGATGTGCTGGTTAAGTTGGGGAAGCTGAAAGCCGAGGATAGGGAGAAAGCCAGGATGGCCTATGTGACGACGGGGATGGTACCGGAAATGTGGGTAGTTAAGGAGGGATTGGTAGATGAAGGAGAGATGATGAAAGCCAAAGCAAAAGCCAGAAATTTGCCCTTTGTAAGCCTGGCGGATAAAGCCATTGCCCCGGTCGCAATGGGATATATCGACAGGAATTTAGCAGAGCGGCTGGAAGCAATGCCTTTTGATTATAAGCCCACGACCGGAGAGCTGGCGGTGGCGATGGCTAACCCTTGGGATCTGGCGGCGATAGAATTTTTGGAGAAAAAAACCGGAGCCAAAATCAAAGTGTACGCGGCGGAGAGAACGGACGTAAAAGCGGCAATTGACAGCAACTACCAGCAAAGCCTGTCCACAGAAGTAACGGCGGCTTTGAAAGAGGCCGGCGGGGCGAGTGGGGAAACGGCAAAATCGGTAGGATTTCGAAAAGGAGCGGAACTTAAGGAGAAAGCGCCCGTGGCTTCGATCATATCCACTATTCTGGAGTTTGCGATCAAGTCCCGGGCGTCTGACGTGCATATTGAGCCGTTGGAGGAACGAACCCGGGTGCGGTACAGGATTGACGGAATACTGCATGAGAAATTGGTCCTACCCAAAGCGATTCATGACGCATTGGTGTCGCGGGTGAAGATATTGTCGGGGATGAAAATAGACGAGAAGCGGGTGCCGCAGGACGGGCGGTTTAACTTTCAGGTAGATGAGGAAGAGGTGGATTTGCGGGTATCTACCATGCCGACGGTATTCGGAGAGAAAGTGGTGATGAGACTTTTGAAAAAAACCGGAGCGGTCCCGTCGTTGCCCGAGCTAGGTTTAAGAGGCAGGGCGCTGAAAAATTTTGAAGAGGCAATCTTGCGGCCGCACGGAATTATCCTGGTTACCGGGCCGACGGGATCGGGTAAGACGACGACTTTGTATTCAGTATTATCACGGATAAACACCACCAAAGTGAACGTGATGACGCTGGAGGATCCGGTAGAGTACCAGATAGGCGGAGTCAACCAGGTGCAGATCAATCCTCAGGCGGGGTTGACTTTTGCGTCGGGTATGAGGTCATTTTTGAGACAGGATCCGAATATCATCATGGTGGGGGAAGTCCGGGATGTGGAAACCGCGGAGCTGGCAATACAAGCGGCCCTTACGGGGCATCTGGTTTTTTCGACACTGCATACTAATAATGCGTCGGGAGCTCTGCCGCGGCTTTTGGATATGCAGGCGGAGGCTTATTTGCTGGCTTCGACGATTACCGCTATCGTAGGGCAGCGGGTAACCCGGAGGATATGCACGACATGCAAAACGGTTTATCAGCCAACGGCAGAAGTAGAGCAGGATATTCGAGAGATCTTGGGTAAATTGTGGACGAAAGACCCCAGTGCGGCGACGGGAGGGGTGAATTCCAAGCTGGAGCTGAGTCGGGGGGAAGGTTGTGAACAGTGCGGGAATACCGGCTACAGGGGACGTATCGGGATATTTGAAGTGCTGCCGGTGACGGAAAAAATCGGCCGGTTAATACTGGAGCGGGCATCGGCGGGAGAAATTGAGAAAGCTGCGGTAGCCGAAGGAATGATCACGATGAAGCAAGACGGTTATATGAAAGCGGTCGAAGGCATTACCTCGATCGACGAAGTGCTGAGGGTGGCACAAGAATAATTTTTAATTTGAAATTTTTAATTTTTAATTGATAATAGAATCATGACTATTCAGCAGCTGCTCCAATATACTATCCAGCACGGGTGTTCGGATCTGCATTTAGTGGTCGGGTCGCCTCCTATCGTGCGCAAGGACGGGTCGCTGGTGGCAGTAGCAGGGGAAGAGAAATTGACTGACGCGCGGGTGGAACAGCTGGTGGCCGGAGTGATGTCAACCGAGCAGAAGCAAATACTTTTGGTGAATAAGGAAATCGATTTCTCTTTCTCTTACGGAGATGAGGCACGGTTTCGAGTTAACGCTTATTTCCAGCGGAACTCACAGGCGGCAAGTTTCCGGTGGATTTCGGCTAAAATACCGATGATAGACAGTCTGGGACTGCCGAAAATTGCTCATGATTTCGCGATTTTGAAACAGGGGTTTGTACTGGTGACCGGACCGACGGGGCATGGAAAATCGACGACTCTGGCTGCCATTTTGGAGGAAATTAATCAAACCCGGCCGGTACACGTGGTAACGATCGAGGACCCCATTGAGTATGTGTATACGTCGGCAAAAGGCATAGTCTCCCAAAGGGAGGTGCACAACGATACCCATTCCTGGGAAATAGCCTTGCGGTCGGTGCTAAGGGAAGACCCGGATGTAGTTCTGATCGGGGAAATGCGGGATTTTGAGACTATAGCTGCGGCGCTGACAATTGCGGAGACGGGGCATCTGGTATTTGCTACCCTGCACACTAACTCTGCTGCACAGACTATGGACCGGATTGTGGATGTGTTTCCAGAAAATCAGCAGCCGCAGGTCAGAGCTCAACTATCGGCGAATTTGGAAGCGGTGTTGTCTCAAAGACTGATTCCAAGAATCGGGGGCGGCCGGGTTTTGGCATATGAAATAATGGTGGGGACTTCGGCGGTGCGCACGGCAATCAGGGAAGGCCGGACGCACATGCTGGATAACATCATTATGACTTCGGCTGAATACGGTATGGTGCCCTTGGAAGGAATGCTAGCCAGACTGGTACGGGAAGGGGTGATCACTTTGGAAGTAGCCCAGGCATACGCTATACGGCCAGCCGACGTGGCCCGGTATGTCAAAGGAGGAGAGTAATGAAATGGAGGTATAAAGCCAAAGATTTTTCCGGTCAGATGGTCAGGGGAATGGTCGAAGGAGCGAGTGCCGTGAGTGTGGCGGCGATGCTGGCTGAGCAGAAACTAGTCCCGATTTCCATAAATGAAGTAAAAATTGCGCCGGGTCGAGAGACTTTGCTGTCCGGGATCGGCGGGGTATCAGGCTCCGAGCTGGCGAACTTTACCAGGCAATTGGCGACGATGATGACAGCCGGTTTGCCGTTGTCTGATGCCCTGACACTTTTGAAGACGCAGTCGTCTCCCCGGATGGGGAAAATTGTATCGGCGATACTCACCGATATTCAGTCCGGCGCGGCTTTGTCCACGGCTATGTCCCACCATCCGGCGGTATTTTCTAGGGTCTATGTATCTTTGGTAAAAGCCGGGGAAGCTGCCGGCGTGGTAGAGACGGTGCTGAACAGGCTGGCCGAAACTTTAGAAAAAAGCCGGGAATTTAGGGTGAAAGTAAAAGGAGCGATGATTTATCCGGCGATTATTGTGGTGGGAATGATACTGGTGATGGCGATTATGATGGTGGTGGTTATTCCCAAAATGAAACTGATTTATGCGGATTTTGGAGAGGAATTACCCTGGACTACCCAGGTGGTAGTGGGGATTTCAGATTTTGCCTCCAAATACTGGTTATTAGTCGGACTTGGTCTGGCAGGCGGGTTTTACGGCCTGAGGTGGTATTTGACTACGGATTCAGGCAGGCAGCAGTTTGACGGGTTTTTGTACCGGCTTCCGATTACCGGATCGTTGGTTAAAAATGTAATGCTGGCGGAATTATCACGCACTCTGGGATTGCTGATAGGAGTGGGGGTGGGAGTGGTGGAAGCGCTGACAATAGTGGCGGAGACGTTGGGTAACGTAGTAGTGGAGAAAGACCTGAGACGTATTTCCAGGCAGGTGGAAAAGGGCTTCCCGATTTCGATCAGTTTTTCCGAGAGTGAGTTGTTCCCGCCGATGGTGGGACAGATGATTGCCGTGGGTGAAGAAACGGGAAAGCTGGATGAGGTACTATATAAGCTATCGGTTTATTTTGAGTCTGAGTCCGAGCAGAAAGTCAAAGGATTGACAACGGCTATCGAACCGGTAATACTAATGATACTGGCAGTGGGAGTGGGTTTTTTGATGTATGCAGTGGTTATGCCAATTTACGGGATTACAAATAAAATATGAGACTTAAGGGGGTGAGTAGACTATGAGAAGAAAATGGGGTTTTACCTTAATTGAACTGTTAGTAGTTATCGGAGTTTTGGCGGTAATTGCGGCAGGGATTGTGGCCTTGATTGATCCGGTGGATAAATTGGCCCAGGCTAATGACGCTAAAGTACAAAATGACGTAGGCCAAATTGCCACAGCTTTGCAGTCTTATGCGGCGCAAAATAGCGGTTTGTATCCAACCTCTGCTGAATATACAGCGGGAGTTTTGAGAACATCGGGTGAACTGACTACAATGCCGACTCAACCGACAAACTATACTGCTTATGCATATAGCGTGAACGCGGGTCAGACCATAGGGAAGGTAACTGGGCAACTGAAAGCCAAGAAAAATACGACGGCAGGCGGAGTCGGGACGTGGTGTTGGGATTCAAGTTTGGGTACTGCCGGGGTATACAAAGCTGCGGCCACGACTACTTTGGGAGCCTGTCCGTAAGGGAATTGATGTGTAGAGAGAGAAACACTGCCCGACAGGGTAGTGTTTTTGTGGGAAGGAGCGGTTATTATTAACTAGTGACTATCTGGATTTTTGTGCTGGGGGCAATGATGGGAAGCGCGGCTAACGCTCTGATTGACCGTCTGCCGCGGGGAGAGAAGTGGGGGGCGGGCAGATCGCATTGCGATAAGTGCGGACGAAAACTGGAGTGGTATGACCTGATACCGGTGGTATCATGGCTGGCTTTGCGGGGCAGGTGCAGGTACTGCCACTCCCCTATCCCCTATCGGAATTTGGTAGTGGAGGTGTTGATGGGGGTGGGATTTTTATTAATTTTTAATCAATTCTCTAATTTTCAAATTTTTCAAACATTGGTTTTGATGGGGATTTTTTGGGTGACGACTATAATCGCCGTGATGGATTGGGAAACAAAATTAGTGTCTGAAGCGATGGTGGTTGTTTGGGGGTTATTAATATTAATTTTCAATTTTCAATTTTCAATTTTTAATCAATTATTAATTAACAATTTTCAAAATAATGTTTTAGGCTTGTTGACAGGGTTATTTTTGATCGGGGGGTTGTGGGCGGTTTCTAGGGGAAAAGCTATGGGGTTTGGGGACGTGGAAATCGCGGCGGTAGCCGGGTGGTGGCTGGGATGGCCTGCGATCGGCGTGGCAATCTGGATAGCATTTGTGAGCGGAGCGGCAGCGGGTTTGGTAAAAATAGTCTTAGGAAAGGCGAAAATGAAAAGTGAAATACCGTTCGGTCCTTTTCTGGTTTTCGGGACCTGGGCGGCGTTTTTTTGGGGGGAGAGGTTACTGAAAATTTTTAATTTTTAAATTTAAATAACTTACCCCTAACCCCTCTCTTACCTAATACCCATTTAGTTGGAAGCTCACAAAATGGCTTGAGCCAAAATGGGTATACATCCGGCGTACCGGTTTTTGCATACCTGAATAAGCTGGCTATAAGTGATGGGGACTGAAGATGGTACAATAATTTTGATGGAGTATTTTTCGGTTTGGGAATGGAAGAAGCAGGAAATTGTATTTTTTGCGGGGGTGGTGCTGGTGATTTTGGTGATTTCGGCGGTGCAGCTGCGTACAGGAGCGATGAAAACACGGGATGCCCAACGGAAAGCCGATGCGGAGCTTGTTACCAGGGCGCTGGTGAGGTATTTGGGCGACTACCGGATACTGCCTGCAGACGATAACGGGGCGATAATCAGCTGCGGCAGGGAGGGCATGGAGAGATGCGATTGGGGGGAGGGAGAAATTGTGGATCGGGATAACGTAGTGTACCTGAAGAAGCTGCCGGTGGATCCCAAGGTGAGCGAAGGCCGCCGGTATGTGTATGAAGCAGATGATAAACGGCAGACGTTTAAAATTTTTGTAGCGCTGGAGTATCGGCGAGACCCGGCATATAAAAAAGGTTTGACACAGGCATGCGGCTCTAATATACAATGTAATTGGTATGCCGGGAATTAAAGTTAAAAGTGAAGGGTTTTCTCTGGTGGAGCTGCTGATTGCGGTGTCGGTACTGATGGTGTTGACGGTTTTGACTATATCCAAGCTGGGACCGGGGTCCCAGAGGTATGGACGGGACGTAAAAAGGAAAGCGGATCTGCAGACAATTGCATCGGCTTTGGAAATGTACCGCCAGGAGAATCGGGGATATCCCGGCTGCAGTTCGGGGTCCAGCTGCAGTTCCGGTGAGATATCCGGTTTGACACCAACTTTTATCGGATCAATACCTCAAGATATGACCAGCGGAAGGATATACCGGTACACTCCGGCCGGCTGCGGGGCGGGAAGATGTGCGACATTTGTTTTGTGTATGGGACGGGAAAAATTGCCCGATCCGGCACCCGGGGTATTGGATGCGGCCTGCGGCGGGAATTGCGGAGGAGCAAGTTATCCTTGTTATGAATTGGTGGCTAATCCATGAAGCGGGGGTTTACTTTGTTGGAATTGGTGGTGGTAATTACCCTAATTGCGTTAGTGAGCGGGTATGTGATGGTGAATTTCGGCCGGTCGGCCAGAGTGCAAGCTGACAAAGCCGCGGGTGAACAATTGGAGCAAGCTTTACGGCAGGCGAAATCAAATGCAACTGCAGGAAAGAAAGAAGACTGCAATGTGTGTCCCGAACCGCCTGAAACGTGTGCCGGGCGGGGTTTGATGTGCCTGGGAGCTGATAATCTGTGTGCGACACGGGATGACCCGGGCCTTCTGGGTTGGGGAGTGACACTGGACATGAACGGGAGAACCGTAGTACTAGACGGTTGGTGCTCGGATGGAGTAAACAACATTAACTTTACTAACCGGCCGGCAGTAAAATTGCCGGGGGAAGCCAGTCTGTCTTTGAGTGACAGCCTGCCGTCCGGAACCAGGGTGATGTTTAAATCTCTGGGCCAGGGAATGGAGACAGAACCGCCTCTGGCTGTGGGGTCAGAAAGTTTCACAATTACCATGGCTGACAGCCAGGTGGGATTTTTGGAAGTAATCAGAGTTTTTAAATCCGGGGAAATTCAATGAAAAAATTGAGGACTACGAAGGGGCAGATCCGACTATGTCGGGACTACGCCGGGCAGGCGATAGTGGAGGTGATGCTGGCAATGGCACTGGCTGTCACGGTGCTGGTAGGGTTGGTGCATGTGGCGACCAGAAGTGTTTCCGGCTCGGGATTGGCACGAAGACAAGCCCAGGCGACGGGATTGGCGAACCAGGCGCTGGAGTTGGCCAGAAGCGAGAAGGACAGGTTGGGATGGGAGGTGTTTGAAAGCACTTATAACGGGACTAAATGCTTTGACGGGACAGCGATTACCAACGGAAGTTCGTGTGAGATTTCCGGAACTGAATTTACGAGTGAAATGACATTCACTTATCAGAATGTCACTCCGGTACCGGCGGGAACGGCTGTGGAACAATTAAGTGTGGTAAGCGTAATCAGATGGAGCGAAGGAGGACGGACGGCAAACGCCACACAGACGCAGGTGTTTACCAGATATTAATAGTAATTTTCAATATTCAATGTCCAATGTTCAATAAAAAACAAGGCTTTTCATTGGTGGAAATACTGATCGGGATGGGGCTTTTGGCGTTGGTAGCGGTGACGGTCAACGGACTACTGTTTTCTGCTTTGCGGGGAAGCAGGAAAGCGGAAGCGATAGCTGTTGTCAAAACGGAAGGGTCATATGCATTAAATGCCATGCTGGGGATGATAAAATATGCGCAGAGTATCACTGCCTGTCCGGGTGACGGCAACTCGGTAAGCCTGGTGGCGCAGGACGGGCAGGCCCTGTCTTTTAAGTGGGAGACAGCGACTGTCCCGAATTCGATGGCTTCGAGCAGCAGTACTGCTACCACGAATTTAACTTCCTCCCGGGTGACTGTGAGCCGGCCCATTTCGTGTCCGAGAGTGTTTGATTGTGCAGGCGGAACAAGGACGGTGAAAATATGTTTTGCAGTTGAGAGTGCTAATGCGACGGACGTGACCGAAAGAGCCGGAAGCTCCGGCTTGGTATTTACGTCACAGGCGACACTGCGGGCTCCGTAAGGTTGACACGGGTTGGCAAATGTTGATTAAATGATGGTATGCAAAAAGGTCAGGCGCTGGCGGTGGTGCTACTGATTTTGGGAGTAGTATTGGTGGTGGGATTGTCGATTGCTTCAAGGAGTGTAACTGAAGTGAATGTGTCGTCCACTCAGGAGGAATCAGCCCGGGCTTTGGAAGCGGCAGAAACCGGGATAGAAAGGGTATTCGGTGGGGTGATTGCCGGATCGGGAGGCACTGGAAACCTGGCAAGCTCGAACGCTTCATACACAGTGTCCAATACCAGTTTGGGGGCGGGGTCGGTGTATGAGGTACCGTTTAAACTGGAGGAAGGTGAAGTGGCGACGGTAGGTTTGACAGGGTACTCCTCGACCGGGGTTAAAGTGTGCTGGGGTAAGGGAGGCGGACAACAACCGGCCGTGGAGGTGATACTTTATTATACCGTTTCCGGCCAAACGAAGTTGGGCAGAGGGGGATACGACTCAGCCAGCCCGACCAGAAGCGGATTTTTGTCGGCAGGAGCGGGAGGGTGCGGGACTCTGAATTATGATTTCTCCCGGGATGTACTCTGGTCTGACCTGGGTATGGAAGCTTTCGGAATGCCGCAGATATTTAGGATAAGACCAATTTATAATGGGCAAGCGGTTAACTTAGCGGTGTTAGCAATGGGGTCGGGATCCTTACCGGCACAGGCTACGGATGTCGTATCAACGGGGCAGTCGGGAACGTCGGCTCAAAGACTGCACGCAACTGTGGCGAACTGGGATGTGCCAGCGATGTTTGATTCAGCCTTGTTTTCGGGGGGAGGCGGGGGCTTGACCCAGTAAAAAATGATATGAGTGATCTGCCCAAATTGGGAATTGATATAGGTTCGGTTGCGATTAAACTGGTAGAGCTATCACCACTGCGGAAGGATAAGTGGAAGTTGGCGACCGCTATTTCGGCGGCAACGCCGGGAAGCGGTATTGGCGGAGGCCAGGGAGATTTGTTGGCAGTAACTGCAGTGCTCGTGAAAATGATAAAGGAGAGTGGGGCCAAAGCGCGCAAAGCGGTAGTGGCCTTACCTGAAGAACAAGTGTCATCGCATATTGTGGAAATGCCGCTGTTGAGCGATGCGGAAGTAAAACAGGCTTTGAAGTGGCAGGTGGAACAGTATATTCCCATCCCGGAGGAAAAAGCGGTATGGAGTCACCAGGTAATCAAACGAGATGAGGCGGGGGGCGGGATGGAGGTATTACTGGTGGCTGCTTCCAAGTCGCTGGTTAATTCGGCAGTGGCAGTATTGGAAAAAGCGGGACTCGAGGTAGTGGCGATAGAGACGGAGTTGACAGCGGCAGCCAGGGCGGAGGTTGCGCATGGATATCCGTTGTCAATGGTAGTTGACATCGGGGCTAAATCAACCGATTTGGGAGTGGTGCGGGAGGGACAATTAGTCTTTTCGCGGACGATACCCACAGGCGGAGAGGGTTTTACCAGGGCGATAGAATCAGGCCTGGGAATGGAAAGAAGCCAGGCAGAACAGTACAGAAATACCTACGGCTTTGCCGGAGATAAATTGGGAGGGAAGCTGGTGGAAGTAATGCGGCCGGTGCTGGTAGTCGTGGGGAATGAAGTGAAGAAAACAGCGGATTTTTATACCTCAAAACATCCGGGGGAGACGGTGAAACTGGTGACTTTGTCGGGGGGGATGGCGGTAGTACCGGAACTGGCCGGAGTATTATCGGGGATGGTGGGAATGGAAGTGGCGATCGGCAATCCGCTATTGAAGGTGGTGACGGATGCCAAACGGCCAAAGATTTCCCCTATTGAAGGGCCTTTTTATGCTGTGGCTATCGGTTTGGCCATGCGGGAGCTATGAGGGATTATGATTAATTTTTTGGAGAAGATTCAGCTTGAGGATAAAAGAATTGATGATATCCGGCGGACAACGGTGGCAGCAACGACGGTACTGTTGGTAACTTTTCTGGTAGTAGTCGCGGCTTTAGGGGGGTGGTGGTGGTGGGTAGCCTCCCGGGCCAAAGCTCAAACTGTCGAGGAAGAACAACTCCGTTTACGGCTGGTAAGATTGGCAGAACCTGAAGTCCTGGTGCGCAAATTGGCCATGCGGAGCCAGGTAGTCGTAAACTGGCTGGATTCCCGGGGGGAAGCGGCTAAAAAAATAAACAGGCTGGGAACAGGAAGCGAGGGGGTGAATGTGGAAAAATGGAATTACGGTGAAGACCGGCAAAGCGTGGAAGTTGCAGCCGATTCCGCAGCTAAGATTACCCAATACGCCAGCCGGCTGGCCGGATTTTACCAGGAGGTGACGATTGATAAAGCCGTGATGCGTCCGGGCAGCGGTTGGAAAGCAGTTATCCGTTTGAAAGGAGAAAAAGGTGGAATTTGACAGAAAAAGTGGAAGCTGGTTGAAATGGCGGTGGGTGGTGTATCCGGCAATAGTGCTGGCAGTCGTATTCGGGAGTATCAACTGGGGCTTGGGCAGGGGGAGCAGTATGTGGGAGAAGTCAGTACAAAGTCAGAGGGAAACAAAAGAAGGGCTGGAACGGGTGGCCATAATGAGAAGGAAAGCCGGAATTTTGGACAGTTTGAGTTTTACCGAAGCGAGCGAGGATTTGAAATTGGCGTTGACAGCCGTACCGGCTTCGCAAAAAGCGTGGCTTCTCATAGGACAATTAAGATCAGCCGGAGCTGAAGCGGGAGCGTTCCTGGAAAGTTACAGGGGAAGCGGAGGTGAGGCGAAGGAAGCGACTGAATCGGCGCAGACCGGAGTTGACGATGAAAATAAGTTGATCATAGAGGCGGTGTACACTGTGTCCGGCTTGGAACAGGCGGGAAGAATATTGGCATCACTTGAAAATAGTTTACCCCTGGTAAGAGTCGTAAGAGCCGATTACCTTTCGGGGATATTGAAGGTGGGGGCAGAAGGGGCTTGGGAGAGCTGGGACAAGATTCCCCAAGAGGCGGCAGAGCTGCCACTGCCGGATTATGCAGGGATGCTGTTACAGATGAAGGGGAGGCTGTCGGGATTTAACCAGACACTGCAGTTTTCCGTGCCCCCGACGGGGGGAGGATCGGCGATTCCTTTTTAGGAACAGGTTGGGCGTCCAGAGTGAGGTTGGTAAAGGGGAGTTGGCGGACGGAAGAGTAAGTATGCAGGAGAGTGCGGATGGCATTGATGACATGACCGTTTTTGCCGATAACCCTGCCGACGTCGGTGTCGTCTACTTTGAGGGTAAGTGCAGCATTACTGCCGGTTATTTGGAGTTTGTCGGGATGGGAAAGAAGCGGAGTAATCAGAAAGCGCAGGAAGTCTTCCATACTTTAGTCTGATTTAAAGAGGAGTTTTCTGACTGAGGGTGTGGGCTGGGCTCCACGGTTTATCCAGGATTTCATGCGGGTGTTGTCTACCTGAATTTCCCGGGACCGGGGATGATAAAAACCCAGAAAGGCGGTAACCTTTCCGGTCAATTTGGAATTTTCTTCAGCGACGACAATGCGGTATTGGCGGGCATTTTTTTTGCCAACAGGCATAAGTTTTATTTTGAGCATGGGAGTTATTTTATCATTTGACAGGAAGGTTGTTAAGAGCGGCAGTGGCGGCGGCTGTTTCTGCCCTTTGCTTGCTGGTCCCGGTACCGGTAGCGGCCGGTTGCCGGTTGAGATGCACCGAGACTTCGAAACGTTTGGCATGGTCCGGGCCGGTAGCGGTAACGGTGTGGTATGTAGGAGTACCCCAGCCTTTGGCTTGGGAAATTTCCTGAAGCAGACTTTTGGGGTCTTTGATGTGCGTAAGTTTTTGGATTTCGGAATCGGGGAATACCGATTGGAGTAATTTGTCACATGCTGACAGCCCGGAATCCAGATATAAAGCCCCCAATACGGCCTCGAACGTGTTGGCTAACAGGGTGGGGTTGTTTCTACCTCCGCCTTCTTCTTCGCCCCGACTGAGTTTGAGCTGAGCGTCGAGCCGGAGAACCTTGGCCTTGGCGGCTAAAGACGAAGTTTGGACCAGATTGGATCGTCTGGCAGTCAGCTCCCCTTCGGGAAGATGGGGGAAAAGATGATAGAGGCGGGAGGATATGACCAGTGACAACACGGCATCACCCAAAAATTCCAACCGTTCGTTGGACTGAAACCCCGGGTGCTCATTGCAGTATGAGCGGTGGATTAACGCGGCCTGGAATGAATTGTCGAGAGAAAAATAAGAAGAAGCGGGAGTCATGTCTCATCAGGGTTGGGGATTTCCGGCTCGAGGGCGGAGAATATATCGGAAATAGTGTTAATTCCGGAGATTTTGTCTTCGGGGAGAGTGAAATTGAGAGCGTCTTGAAGCCGTTGGAGGAGATCGAGCGTAGCCTGGAGGGACAGGTTGAGGTCCAGGGTGAAACTGGTATCAGGGATTAAAGTGTCGGAGTTGACCTGAAACTCGTTGGCTAAAAATTCGATGATGGCTGATTTAAGATTGGGATTCATAGGTACTGACAATATTTCCCAAGGCTCCGTTGATAAAACCAGGGCTGGCTTCACCGCCAAATTCCTTGGCTAATTCTACCGCTTCGTCAATAATAACCTTAAAAGGTGCGGATTTGTCAATCGTGAGTTCATAGACGGCCAGGCGCAGGATGGCCAGATCTACGGGATTGAGCTTGGACAGAGGCCATTCGGGAGCCGCGCCGGCGATAATAGGGTCAATAAGAGGTAGTTTTTGCCAGATATATCGAACCAAAAGGTTGGGCTGGCGGTGAAAGGACGAAGCAAAAAGATGCTGTACCAGCTTTGCCCGGCGGCGATGGCGGGGATCAGTAGCGGTTTTCATAATTGAGAGTATACATTGGTTTTCGGGAAATAGGCTAGTGTATCATGCATCGATCCATGATACGATGGTGATTGTGACTCCCCTGTCAAGATGGCAGCTGTCTACTCAGGAAGAGGAAAAAATAAAAGATGTTTTCGGAAAGAAGTTGGCAGAGATAACTGATGCGGGCGAAATGAGATCTATGATGAAGACGTTGTTGTCCAGATCTGAATATTTAATGCTGGCTAAAAGATTAGTGGCCTTCGTCTTAATTGAGGAAGGATATCCGGATGTAGAGATAGGGAGGATTCTGCATGTGACTAGGGCGACAGCGAATCGGTTTCGTTTGACTTACCGGTATGCAAAAGAGAAGAATGAGCCTTTGGTCAGGATTGTTCACGAAGTTAGGGCGAGTGAAGTGATGAAGGAGATACTCAAATCGCTAGTGAAGTATGCAGTGGCGGCGGCCGGGGGAAGGATTCCCAGGAAGGGAATATTCTGACTTGTGTATCATGCATCGATGCATGATACATGAGGGCACTAGGTGGTGAATATTTGGGGTTTATTCGTCTGGGAGAGATGGGTTGTGAGAATCCCCTCTCCAAGGGTTTTCACCCAGTTCATGTTGAGGATCGTGTCCGGAACCGACGCTTTTCCAGGATTGGGCGGGCAAGGGCGTTAGCAAGAGTCCGGCATGAGTATGCGAGGCGCAATTTAGGTAGTCCCGTGAGACGACTCAAAGTTTTGGTTTGAACGGAGATGTCTGCAGTGGCACCTATTCTGGCTATATGGACTGATTTTTCGAGAACTTCTTGAACTTATGGGTCCAGGTTGTCGAGTTTAAGTTGTTCTAAAATTCTAGCCAGTGTTGGGTCGCTATTCCATTGTTCATAGTCTTTGGGCATACGGGATTAGGTTTTGACTTTGCGGCCGGAGTAGAAACCGCAGTAAGGGCAGACGCGGTGCGAGCGGATGGGCTGGTGGCAGTTGGTGCAGGAGATAAGAGACGGGAGAATAATCCGCTGGGTAGCCCGGCGTTTGCCCTGGCGCATGGTGCTGTGGCGGCGTTTTTGTAAAGGAGTCATGTTGGTTTTTTAGCGTTTTGGCGTTTGAGACTGCGCTTCTCGGACTGCCTGGCGGATGCCGGCGTCCGGCCTGCGATGCTCGCTTTCAAACGCCTGCAAGCTTTGACGGGTAATTAACTATCAACAAATTAATTAGGCTGAATGAGGTCGATTTTATCTTCTTTGACCAGATCCCGCAATAAGGGGTATTGGTCCAGGCGGGGAAGGATTTGGGCGGCGGAGGTTTTGGCTTTCTCGATAAGATCCAAATCCTCGAAGGAGGCGACTTTGAACTGAGGCAAACCGTGCTGGGCGGTGCCGTAAATTTGCCCGGGACCGCGCAGTTGCAGATCAATTTCGGCCAGTTTCAGACCGGAGAAATGCTGTTCCATGGCTTTCAGCCGGGCAGTGGGAGAGGAGGCAAAGAGCAGACAATAGGACTGCCGGTGGCTTCTGCCTACCCGGCCGCGGAGCTGGTGCAGTTGGGCCAGGCCAAAACGCTCGGCGGCCTCGATAAGCATAATAGTGGCTGAAGGGATATCGATCCCGACTTCGACAATGGGGGTGGATACTAATATTTGGTAATCCCCTGCTCTGAAACGGGAGATGACCTCGTCTTTTTGGCGGGATTTGAGTTTGCCGTGCAGAAGACCGAGTTTTAAACGCGGGAAAATTTTTTCTAATTTTGTAAATTCGGCGGCGGCGGCCTTGACGGAAGTGAGAGTCTCACTTGATTCAATAAAGGGACAGATGATAAAAGCTTGCGAATTACTGCCGGTAATTTGTGATTTGATCCAGTTATAGGCATCTGCACGCTTGGTTTCCGGCACTACCCAGGTTTTTACCGGCAAACGGCCTGAAGGCTGGTCGGTAAGAAGGGACAGATCAAGGTCACCATACAGAGTCAGAGCGATTGTCCGGGGAATGGGGGTAGCGGTCATGGTAAGAATATGAGGAGAAATACCCAAGGCGGAGGCTTTTCCCCGCTGGAGGACGCCGAAGCGATGCTGTTCGTCGATGACGACCAAACCTACCCGGTCCGGGGGGACTTTTTCGGTCAGAAGCGCATGAGTACCGACCAAAATTTTAAATTGTAAATTTGGATTACGTTGTAATCCCGCTTCGCGACCAATTTTAAATTTGCTTGCTCCTGTAATTAGGCCAATGCTGATACCGTAAGGTCCAAATAGGGTTTCTAAAGTTTGAAAATGCTGCTGGGCGAGGATTTGGGTGGGGGCCAAAAGGAGGGATTGGAAGCCGTTGAGATGAGCAACCAGCGCGGCCACCGCGGCGACGACGGTTTTTCCGGAGCCGACGTCACCTTCCAGAAGACGATTCATGGGATGGGGGGAGGAGAGATCGGAAAGAATTTCTCTTATGGCTTGCGACTGCGAGGGAGTGAGGGAGAAAGGCAGAGAGGAAATAAATCCGAGCACCTGTTTCTGGTCGACCCGGAAACGGTGGAAAAGACGGACTTGTTTCCAGGAAAGGCGGCGGCGCAACGAGGTGAGCTGGAGGAGAAACAGCTCGTCGAAGGCCAGACGCCGGCGGGCAGCTTGGGCTAAGGCTTGATCGGAGGGAAAATGGACTTGCCACAGAGCTTGCATCCAGGGAAGAAATCCGGGGGCGGGAAATATTTCCGGGATATCCAAAGATTTCAGAAGTGAGAAAATCCTGGCCCGCAGCCATTTGGATGAGATACTGGCAGTCTCGGGGTAGACGGGGACAAGGCGGGCCATATGAATTAGTTCGTGGTTCGGAGTTGGTAGTTCGTAGTCGGGGGAAATGAGGGAGGGTTGATTTTTGAACAGATCAACTTTGCCGTACAGCGCAACTGGCGTTCCTGATTTGAGGGTGCGGGTAAGAAACGGCTGATTGAACCAGGTTATGTGAATGGTACCGGAGGTATCTGAAAACTGCCCCGACTGGATAAATTTTCGTCCTTTGGTGTATTCGTTTTTGAGCTGGTCGATGGTACCGATGACAGTGACGGTTTCACCCGGCTGGAGCCGGGAGACGGGAGAAACCAGCGTCCGGTCCTCATAGCGGAAAGGCAGATGATAGAGCAGGTCAAAAAGAGTGGATATACCCAACTTTTTTAGCTTGCCGGCGGTGTTTTCTCCTACTTGGGACAAACGGGTAACCGGCGATGTCAGATCCATGATTTGGATTATATTGGAAATCAGCAGACTTTGGGATATAATTACACACTATGGGTCAAAATGACGTAGAGGTAGTAAACGGGAATAAGGTTAGTCTGGCGTTTCCGCCAAGACGAATGGTAAAAGGGGTGGCTGATTACCTGTTGGGGTTTGTCGAGGCTAGAATGACAGAGATATGTTTTGAAGAACAGCCGCTGCACAAGGTAATGAGCCCCATAAAGGTGGCGTTTGTATTTGATCCAAAGTTGCCTGCAGATCGGATTGGAGTGGATTCACTTTTCTTTCCTAAAAGGGTGGTTATGAAAATGAATGGGGGTATGATGGAGAATGCGGAGAAGCCAAGGGATATACCCCCGGTGGTTCTTCAAGTCACTCCAGCCGTAATAGGACTGGTGGCGTTGACACGGTTATATTCGGAAAATGGAAAGGTGGTACACGCAAAAAAGCAGCAAGAAATTATTAGAGCAATTTGTAGTTATGTGGGTGGTCTTTTGGAGGAGGTCGCAGGCGTGCAAAGTATACACAGCCAGTTTATCTGGAAGACGCTTTTGGTAATGGGACAAGGATTATCTACTGAGGGTAATATAGGGCAGGACGGAGCCGAGGATTAAAGCCAGGGTGGAGACGACCACGATAATCGTCCAGACACGGCGCTGTTTTTTTCCAAACTTCATACCTTTTGCTATTATATATGAAGTGAACTGGAGACGTGTTTGGAAAGAAAAAAGGTCGAGACTTCGGCGACTGAGCCGGGGAACCAACCGGGGAAAATGGCTGGTGAGAATTTCCGGCCTGGTAATGGCTGCGTTGGTGGCAGGAGCGGTGGGAATGGTAATACTTTTTGCCTGGTATGCAAAAGATTTGCCCAATCCGGACCGGATTGTGCGGCGGGAGGGCTTTGCTACCAAACTATATGACCGAGGCGGCCAGCTCCTGTACGACGTGTTTTCGGAAAAGAAACGGACACCGGTAAACCTGGATCAAGTGCCGCTAACACTGCGACAGGCGACAATAGCTATTGAGGACAAGAATTTTTATAAACACCAGGGTTTTGATCCTTTCGGAATTACCAGGGCGATAGTAAAGACGATTGTTTTCAGACGACTGGAGGGGGGGTCGACCCTGACCCAACAGTTGGTTAAAACGACCCTGTTGGACCCGCGCAGAACGTTAACCCGGAAGCTGAAGGAGTTTATACTGACCCTGCAGGTGGAACGGAAGTACAGCAAAGATGAGATTTTGCAGATGTACCTGAATGAAGCACCTTACGGAGGGACTGCCTGGGGAGTGGAAGCGGCGGCGGAAACATACTTTGGCAAGCCGGTAAGTGAAGTGAATTTGGCACAGGCGGCAATACTAGCGGGATTGCCCCAATCACCGACGCGGTATTCGCCGTTTGCAGGGGAGCTGTATAAAGCCCGGGCGGGTGAAGTGCTGCGGAGGATGAGGGAGGACGGGTATATTAACCGGGAAGAGGAAACTGCGGCTCAAAAGGAAGTAGCGGAGGTCAAACTGGCGACGGGATCCGGAATACTGAAAGCCCCGCATTTTGTTTTTTATGTAAAACAACAGCTGGTGGAGAGATACGGGGAACGGGTGGTTGAGCAGGGAGGCCTACGGGTGACGACGACACTGGATTGGGATTTGCAAGAGGCTGCGCAAAAAGCGGTGACTGAAGAAGTGGAGAAGATTAAGCATCTCAAAGTGAGTAACGGAGCGGCAGTGGTAATGGAACCGTCCAGCGGACAGATTTTGGCGATGGTGGGAAGCAAAAACTGGGAAGACCCAGACTATGACGGAAAATACAATGTGGCCCTGGCGTCCCGGCAACCGGGATCGGCAATAAAACCGGTGACGTATTTGACGGCGTTGAAGCAAGGCTATACGGCGGCGACACTTTTGATGGATACCAGATCGGTTTTTCCGGGCGGGGATAAACCGGAATATACACCGGAGAATTACGACGGCAAGTTCAGGGGTCCGGTTTTGGTGCGCGAAGCATTGGGAAATTCCCTGAATGTACCGGCGGTAAAAATGCTGTCCCGGGTAGGAGTGAAGGAAGTACTGAAGACCGGATATGAGCTGGGTTTGACAACACTTAAACCCACTAAGGAAATGCTGGCTCGGGTCGGATTGTCATTGACTTTGGGAGGGGGTGAAGTCCGGCTTCTGGATCTGGCGACCAGCTACAGCGTGTTTGCCAATACCGGTAAAAAAGTTGAACCGGTGAGCGTGATGAAGGTGACGGACAGCGATGGAAAAGTGCTGGAGGAGTGGAAACCGGAGTCAGGAGGACGGCAGATTATTTCTGCCGGTGAAGCGTTTATTATTACCTCTATTTTATCTGATAACCAAGCAAGAAGTATTACTTTCGGAACGCGCAGCCAGCTGGACATACCTGACAGAACGGTGGCGGTTAAAACCGGGACGACAAATGACAAGCGGGATAATTGGACAGTGGGCTGGACTCCCCAGGTGATGGTGGGAGTGTGGGTGGGTAATAACGATAATTCTGCGATGCGGGAAGTGGCTTCCGGGATAACCGGTGCTTCGCCGATCTGGAGAAGGATTATTATGGCGGCACTGAAAGGTAAGCCCCACGAGGAATTTACCAGGCCTCTCGAAATTATAGAAATGGAGGTGGACCAAATTTCAGGATACCCGGCACACGACGGGTTCCCGGCGAAGAAAGAGATTTTTCTAAAGGGAACCGAGCCCTCCGGAGATGACCCGGTACATAAGAAGATAAAGGTGTGTAAGGGTGAGGGGAAGCTGGCGACGCCGGCGGATATAGGAGGAGGCAACTACGAGGAGAAAGAAGCGTTTTATTTTTCCGAAGCTGATCCGTTTGCCGACTATTGGAAAGGAGCTAATAAATGGCAGGACGGGATTGATAAATGGCTGTCGGAACAGGCGGACCCGAAATACCACCCACCGACAGATTTTTGCGGGTCTACTAATCCATTGTGGATTACGGTTATTAGCCCCGCGGATAAAAGTCAGACAGGGAGTGATGTGGAAGTGAAAATCGAGATTTCGGATATCCACCCTGTAAAAAAAGTTGAAGTGTATCTGGACGGAACTTTGAAACAGACGTTTACGGGTGGGGGTTCTCCTTGGGAAATTACTCTACCGGATGTGACTGACGGTGATCATAAAATTGACATTAAAGCCGAGGATGAAAAAGGCAATTCCGGATCAAGGTATGTGGAGATAGGGGTAAACCAGCCTTGGGGAACTCCCCTGTCCCCCATCCCGACGCTGTAGTTTGACCGGAGCTGTTAGAATAGGGCAAATGGAAAACGAGAAGTACGGATTAAGCGGTGAGGAGTGGGAGAAATTGGAGAAGAAATTTGGGGCTGAGTTAACGTTAAGTTTGATAAAAGTATTGTCGACTCCTTTCAGGAGACGGCAACTCTCGACTAGGTCCAGCAGGCAGACGAATTTTCCGGTAGTATTGGAGAGTGAGATGGGGAAAAGCAGTGTGGTTGTGCCGTTGGACGCTAGTGAATTTTCGTTGCTAGCGGGGGCTGGAAAAAGATACGAAGATGAACATGAGATGAAGGGTAGAGGAATTGTAAGAAGTGTTAGGAATTAATTTGCAGGATTTTCTCGCGCAGGGGGGCAATATCTTCGGAACTTAATTGTCTGGAGGCAGAGTGGAAGGTGAGGCGGAGGGTGAGTTTGTCGCCGAATTTGTCAATTAAATCGATTTGTTTAATTAAAGAGCTGATTTTTTGGATGCTTTTGATAATTTCGGCGTAAGGACGGTTGTGGGTGATGTTGACGTCTTCCATGATGGGCGGATATTGGGAGATAGCAGTGTAAGTCCTGGTGGTGGTGGCTTGCGAGATGAGGGGCAGAAGTGGAGTTTCCCAGACGAGGATATTAGAGTGAGTTTGAATGCGGATTGGAAAATCAGCAATACCCATTTCGGAAAGAACAGTTTCGATGATGCCCTTGAATTTACTGTAATTGCCAGAGTTGGTGGAGATTATCAGTCGGGGTTCTTCAAGGGGAAGATCATTTCTGCGAGGTAAATAAACACTGGTGATTTCAAAAAAATCGAACTGGTCAGCTTTACCGGCATTTTCGGTATGGATTTTGAGATGTGAAGGGGTAAGGGTGGTGCGGAGGTACGACCATTCGGAGGTCAGAGGATTTTTGAGCTTTAAGCCGGTGTCGATTTCAACCAACGACCAAGTGTAAACTTCGGTAAAACCCAGGTGAACGAGAAGTGTTTTGAGGCGGTGTTCCCAATAGAAAACTTTATCGTTGCGGTTGGTAGGGAGAGGGCCGGACATGATTTGCGAAGGCAAGTTGTGGTAACCATAAATGCGGGCAACTTCTTCGACTAAATCCTCGGGGATGGAGATGTCACCAGTCCGGTACCAGGGAATTTCGACTTTCCGGTCGGAGAGGACGAGGAATCCAAGACCCGCCAGAAATTGGGAGATTTGTGGAGCGGAGAGATTGATGCCCAGGCGGGAGTTGATAAATTCCGGAAGTGAAAAAGAGGTGGTAAGGGCGTCTTTTGTTTTTCCGGGAGTGTAGATATCCAGGACTTTATCTGACGGTTGACCATGAGTCAGTAATATGAATAATTGAATTGCGGATTGAGTGGTGGGGAGGACGCTATCGGGGGAAAGTTTTTTTTCAAAAAGAACGGCGGCTTGGGTGCGGTGGGCTAAGGACATGGAAGTCTTGCGGATACGGACCGGATCGTAGGTCTGGACGAAGAGGAGGACGTTTTTAGTTTTGGTGTCGACGGCAGAGTTGAGACCGCCCATGATGCCGCAAAGATCTATTAGCTTTCCTGAGCCATCTTCGATGACGATATCACCACCGTGTAGGGTGTGGGTTTTACCGTCAAGAGTAGTGATTTTTTCGCCTTTGCGGCTGGCCCGTAAAGTCATGCGGCGGTTGGTAATTTTGTCATAATCAAAAGTATGGATGGGTTGGCCTAATTCGTGCATCAAATAATTGCTAATATCGACGATAGCGTTGAGAGGACGCATGCCGACTAGTTCCAGGCGTTTGGCTAGCCAGTCGGGAGATGGGCCGATGGTAACGTTTTGGATTAAAACGGCAGTGAATCGGGGACATAAAGTCTGGTCAACTTTTACCTCTAAATAGGGAACTTGGGTAGAAGTTTTGAGAGAAGGTTTGGTAGCAAAAGGGCTTTTGATGAGGCGAGCCCGGCGTTTGAATTGGGGCAGGATAGCGACAGCTTCCCGGGCAAAACCTATTACTGACATACAATCGACGCGGTTGGTAGTGATTTCGATGTCATAAATCCAATCCGTATTACCCCCTCTCTCTCCCCCTCTTAATTTAAGCGGGGGAGCAAATTTTATTAATCGTTCGATGGAGGGACCGCAGAGAGAAAGGGCGGACTGGATTTGCTGGGGGGTAGCGTCGGTGTCTAAGAATTCTCGCAGCCATGAATCTGGAATTAATATGTTCAT